>MDSW01165769.1_pt1 | contig 21101 bp, 22 predicted proteins | sample 811171 | NCBI WGS metagenome assembly MDSW01 (sample SAMN05326641, study PRJNA326480) | marine metagenome | isolation source: seawater | place: Atlantic Ocean: North West | collected 2012 | reverse complement strand
TCTATTTTTTTCTATGTTTTCTATATTTATGCTTTTAAATCTTTTAGCTATTGTTCCAGTGCTTTCATCGGCCGCAAGGATACCCTTACCTTTGGCACACATTTTTTTTGCAATATCATTTAATGTCATAGCGATTATTTATTTTAAAACACTTATACCAGGCAAGTCTTTTCCTTCTATGTATTCCAAAAATGCCCCCCCTGCTGTTGATAAGTGCGAGAAAGAAAGTTTGTTCTTACTTTTGCTTATTGCAGCCAAAGTATCTCCACCCCCAAGAACTGATATTAAAGATTTTTTTTCAGTATTATTTGATAAAATTTCTGCAATCGACATAGTGCCTTTAGAGAAGTTTTCATTTTCAAAATATCCAGCTGGTCCATTCCATAAAACAGTATTAGACTCATTTATCTTTTTTTGAATATTTTTAATTGTGTTTTTACCAATATCTAAAATTATTTCGTTATCGTCTACTTCATCAAGATTTTTATTTTCTCCAGTTCCGTCAAAGTCTGTACTTACAATGCAATCCACTGGTATTAGAATTTCACAATTATTTAACTCTGCTGTTTTATAGATATTTTCAATTATTTTTTTTTGTATTTATCTCAATTAAAGATTTTCCAACTTTTAAATTTTTATGAGCGAAGAAATTATTGGCCATAGCTCCAACAATTATTAGATTATTTATTTTTTTTATGAGACTATTAATAACATTAATTTTTGTTGAAATTTTTGATCCGCCAATAATACAAGTTACTGGTTCTTTTTTATTTTCTATTATATGGTTTATTGCTTTTATTTCCTTCTTTAATAGTGGGCCAGCATAACTTTTTTTGACAAATTTTGTAATATTATGTACGGAAGCTTGTTTTCTATGAGAACATGAAAAAGCATCATTGATGTAAATATCTCCAAGTTCCCCCAATTTTTTTGAAAAATCCTCACTATCTTCAGTTTCTTCTTTAAAGTATCTGATATTCTCAATTAATATTATTTCACCTGCTTTAAGGTGAGAAAATTTTTCTTTAGTTTTATTGTCAAAATTCCCTCTAAAAAAAAACAAGTTAGTCTTAAGCTTATCTTTAAGATATTTATAAATTGGTATTAAGGATAATTCAGGAACCCTTACTCCTTTAGGTCGACCAAGATGACTTATTATTATGATTTTTGCTTTTTTTTCAATTAATTTTTCTATAAATGGCAAGCACAATGTAATTCTAGTATCATCTTTTATTTGTTGATCTTTAATTGGAACATTTAAATCTAATCTAAGAATTATTTTTTTGTTTTCAATTTCTAAATCATTAGGAAAGAAATTTATTTCACCCATTAATTTTTCTTACTCTCTTAATTTTTTTTGGATAAGACTAGAAATCTCTTCCTCAGATAACTTAAAATGTTTGTATACTTCTTTATAAGGAGCACTTTCGCCAAATTTATTTAAACCAAAATTTAGTCCTTTATTTTTAATATATTTTTCCCATGACATAATATTTCCTGCCTCTATTGTTACAATTAAGGAATTTTCCTCTAAAATATCTCTGCGATAATCTTCAGGTTGTTTATCAAAAAGCTCCATACAAGGCATTGAAACGACTTTAGAATGAATATTATTTTCTTTAAGTCTCTCTTGAACTTTTAAAGCAAGTTCGACTTCTGTGCCGGAAGCAACTATTGTTAAGTTGTTTTCATGAGAGGTAATATTTATTACGTATGCACCTTTCTCCGACTTATTCTCTTTTGTATTTTTGGGATTAACGTAAGGGACTTTTTGCCTTGATAAGGCGATCGCACTAGGAGTTCCATTGCTTTTTAAAGCAATCTCCCAACACTCTAAAGTTTCATTTATATCTGCAGGTCTAAAAACATTCAAATTTGGAATCGCTCTAAGTGCAGTAAGTTGTTCAATTGGTTGATGAGTTGGACCATCCTCCCCCAGACCGATAGAATCATGAGAAAAAATATATATTACTCTCAGACCCATTAAGGCAGATAATCTTATAGATGGTTTACTATAGTCAGAAAAAATTAAAAACGTTCCCCCATAAGGTATTATTCCTCCGTAAAGAGCAAGACCATTCATTATTGCTGACATGCCGTGCTCCCTAACACCATAATGTATATAATTTCCATCGAAATTTTTAGAGTTAATAATTTTAGAATTATTAGTTTTAGTATTATTAGACCCGCTTAAGTCTGCCGAACCGCCCACGAGCTGTGGCAATAAAGCTGAAATGCTCTCAATTGATGCCATTGAACATTGTCGAGTAGCTAAGCTAGGCTTGAGCTCAAAATATTTAGTTTTTTCTTTTTCAATTAAGTTTTCTAAGTTGGTTAGATCAGAATTTATAAAATTTTTTTCAAAAATATCTTTATTTTTTAAATCTTTTTTATTAATTGTTTCCCGCCATTTTTTCTCTAATATTTCACCTCTATCTCCGATTTTTCTCCATTCATTTAATATTTTCTGAGGAATATCGAACGGTTGATTTTTCCATTTAAGTTTTTTTCTTACTAGTGCGATTTCATCATCACCAAGGGGAGAGCCGTGAGAAGAAGCTTTTCCAGATTTGTTAGGTGATCCAAATCCAATAATAGTTTTACACGATATTATAGTAGGCTTATTTGATTTAGATGCTTTTGAAATTGAATTAGATATTTGTTTTTCATTGTGTCCATTTATATCCAAAAAATTCCAACCATAAGACTCAAATCTTTTTTTATAATTATCGGAAACACTCAGGGCAGTCGAACCATCTATAGATATTTTATTATTATCAAAAAAAATTATTAAATTTTTTAATTTTAGATGTCCTGCTAAACTCATTACTTCATGACTAATTCCCTCCATTAGATCTCCGTCGCTTGCAATTACGTAAGTTTTGTTATTAATAAAATTTTTACCAAATTTTTTTCTATAAATTTCCTCTGCAATAGCCATACCGACAGCATTTCCCAAGCCTTGACCTAAAGGTCCAGTAGTAGTCTCAATTCCTGTTCCTTTCTTGTATTCTGGATGACCTGCGCAAATACTCTTAAGTTGTCTGAAATTTTTAATATCTTCAAGTGTGACGGATTTATAGCCTGTTAAGTAAAGAAGTGAGTACAGAAGCATTGAACCGTGCCCAGCAGATAAAATAAATCTATCTCTGTTAATCCACTCCGGATTCTTTGGATTAAACCTCAGGTGGTATTTAAATAAAACTGTAGCAACATCAGCCATACCCATGGGCATGCCAGGATGACCTGAGTTTGCTTTTTGTACAGCGTCGATCGATAAAAACCTTACTGCGTTGGATAATTGATTTAAATTTACGCTCACTTTTAATTACATATATAGACTTAAATTAAGTATATCAATAATATGATATGATAATTTATGACAATAATTGAAAAAAAAGAAAAAAATTTAAATTTGTTAATTAATAAACTTAATTCACTAAGTTTAACTTATTCACAACCAAACCATGAACTTGAAAAAATCAAAAGTGAAAAAAATGAAATTTTACAACAAAAATTTAAAATTGAAAAAAATAATAAAGAATTGTTAAGAGAGCACAAGTATTTGAAAGAAAAGATAAAAAAATTGCAACTAGAGGTAAAAAAAAGACTAGACTTAGAGGACAGCTTTAACCAAGAAATAGAAGAGCTAAGTCAAGAAACTGAAAACCTAGTTACGCAAATTGAAAAATGGCAAATGTAAATATCAAATTTAATAACAAAGATTATTTATTATCATGTGACGATGGACAAGAAGAGTCTTTAAAAAGATTAACAGAATTTTTAGATAAAAAATATAAAGAGTTAAAGGATAAATTAGGTAACATTGGAGAAAATAAACTCTTATTAATTACAACAATTAAATTGATTGATGAATATTTTGATTTAAAACAAAAAGTAACTCATCAAAAAACAAAATTAGATGAAATATCTAATAAATTTAAAGAAATAAGATCTTTAGCTATCCAATATAAAAAAGACAAGGATCAAGAAATTCAAAATCTTAATTTGGAACTTGATAAATTTAAAAAAACAATTGAAGATAATAATAATCTTTACGAGACGATGTTAGATAAGACAACTGAGTCGCTCGAAAAAATTATCTCAAACACAGAGTCACTGTCTAAAATACAGTAGATGAATAAAAAAAACGCAATTAGAAAGAAATATTTTTTAAATCGAAGCAAAAATTATTTTGCGGTAAAAAAAAATTTTTTTCTATCAATAATTCAAATATTAAGAAAATACAAAAAAAAAAAATTGGGTCTTTATTATCCGACATCTTATGAATTAGATATCTTGCCTATTCGAGATTTTGAATTTCAAAGGAAGATGAAATTTCTTCTTCCCGTTGTCAAATCTGACTTTTCAATGGTGTTTTATGAATGGTCGAAAAAAGGATTGTTATTAATTAATAGGTATGGAATACCAGAACCCATAAAGTCAAAGTCAAAGACGGTGACTCCTGATATAGTTTTAGTTCCTTTATTAGCATTTGATAAATACAAAAATAGATTAGGCTATGGTAAAGGTTTTTATGATAAATTTTTACATAATAATAATAAAATGAAAAAAAAAATTATATCTATCGGTGTTGCTTTTTCTTTTCAAAATTATCATAAGCTTCCAACTAATGATTATGATTACAAATTAGATTATGTAATTACTGAAAAAGGAATAATTAGGTGAAAATTTTAATTCTTGGTGATGTAATGGGATCTCCAGGTCGGTTAGCGCTCAGAAAAAATCTTTCAAAAGTAATACAGGAAAATGAAATTAAGTTCTCTGTTATTAATGGTGAAAATGCTGCAGACGATGGTCGAGGAATAACAAAACAAATAGCTGAGGAAATTTTTTCTAATGGTATAGACGTAATCACTTCAGGTAATCATATTTGGGACAAAGAAGAGACCATTAAATTTATTGAAAAAGAAAATAGATTACTAAGACCTGCAAATCTAGCTGAAGGATCTCCAGGAAAAGGTTACGGAATATATTTTTCAAAAGAAAAAAAGTATAAAATTGGTGTCATTAATTTAATGGGAAATGTTTTTATGAGAAAAACCGATGACGTTTTTTCTAAAGCAAAAGAAATTCAAAAAAAAGTTATACTAAAAAAAAATGTAGATTTTTTAGTTGTTGATTTTCATGGAGAAATTACAAGTGAAAAAATGGCTATAGGACATTTTTTCGATGGAAACTCCACCTGTGTTGTAGGAACACATACTCATATTCCTACAGCTGATACTAGGATTCTTGATAAAGGTACTGCCTACCAAACTGATATAGGTATGTGCGGTGATTACAATTCAGTTATAGGAATGAATACAGAAAATTCTTTAAAAAGATTTTTTAAAGATAAAGAAGCTGTAAAACATTTTCCTTCTGAAGGCGAAGGCACATTATCAGGTATAATTGTAGATGCGGATGAGACAACAGGTTTAGCAAAGAAAGTAAAGAGACTAATTATTGGTGGAAGTTTGGAGCAATAGTTATGGCAGGTCATTCCCACTGGGCTGGAATAAAACATAAGAAAGGTAGAGTAGATAAAGAGAAATCAAAAATTTTTTCAAAACTTTCAAGAGAAATCACAGTTGCAGCTAAACTTGGAGATAAAAATCCAGAAATGAATCCTAGATTGAGGACCGCAATTCAAGCAGCAAAGCAAGCTAACATGCCAAAAGAAAATATTTCAAGAGCGATAAGCAAATCCGAAATGAATGAAGAAAAAAATTATGAAAATTTAAGGTACGAGGGATTTGGTCCTTATAATACAGCTTTAATTATTGAGACATTGACAGATAATAAGAATAGATCAGCTTCAAATATTAGAACGATTTTACAAAAAAATGGCGGAAGGTTAGGCGAGTCCGGAAGTGCAAAGCATTTATTCAATAATTATGGTGTTATTCATTTACTCAAAAGTAAGATTTGCGATGAGGATGCTTTTGAGATTGCTATAAACGCAGGAGCCAAAGATTGTTCTAAAACTAATAGGTTTCATGAAATAATTACTGATATAAAGGACTTCTATAAAGTTAAAACCGAGTTGGAGAAGAAAATAGATGCAATTGTTTATTCTGGGATAGAATGGAGAGCAATTAATTATTTAAAGTTAAATGAAGAGCAAAGTAAAAAAATTTTAGAAGTTTTAAACACCTTAGAACAACTTGATGATGTTCAGAATATATTTATTAATGCAAAATTGGAAAATTAGCAATCATGATAGTAATTGGAATTGACCCTGGCTTAAGTGGAGCGCTAGCGATCCTCGAAAATAAGAGGGTTTTAGGTATTTTTGAAATGCCAGTTATGCCGGAGGGTAAAAAAAATAAAAGGCAATTGAATAGTGCCCAATTAGTAAATATTTTAAGGGATAACATTAAAATTAACAATGAGATAGCTGTAGTGGTGGAACAAGTGAATGCTATGCCAGGACAAGGAGTTACTAGCATGTTTAATTTTGGTCAAACTTTTGGAGCTATAAAGGGTGTATGTGCAGCTTTAAATCTACCCATATACTTCGTAAGACCCTCTAAATGGAAAAAACATTTTGAACTTATAAACTCTTCTAAAGATTCTAGTAGGACTAAAGCAATAGAGATGTATCCATCTCTTTCAGCTCAATTAGCAAAAAAAAAAGATGTAAATAAATCTGATGCAATTTTAATAGCAAGATTTTATGTAGAAACAAAATTAAAAGATTAAATTGGCTTTATATTTATATATCTGCGCCAAATTCATGACACATTCTAAAAGTATTTATCGATAATGGAACAAGATATAGCAGCTCAAGTTGTGGGACTAGGAGGAGCATCAGACTTCTCATTATGGAGTCTTTTTTTAAGGGCCGATTTTGTTGTAAAATTTGTAATAATTTTATTAATAGCAAGTTCAATATTTTCGTGGGCATTAATTTTCGATAAATTTAAATTATTTAAATCAATAAATAAATCAACCGAAGATTTTGAAAAAAAATTTTGGAAGGCAAAATCTGCAGAAAGTTTTAATAATAATCTTCCAGTCAACTCAAAGGATCCTGCAACATTAATTTTTAAAGCAGCTATGACAGAACTAATTAAAACTAAGAGACAATCCGCTACCGTTCAATCTGCTAGAGTTGAGAGAATATTAGAGATTGCTACTGACAATGAAATTAAAAAAGTTGAGAAAAATTTTACGTTTCTAGCAACGATTGGCTCAACAGCACCTTTCATAGGTTTGTTTGGTACCGTATGGGGGATAATGAACTCTTTTCAATCAATAGCCATTTCTAGAAACACTAGTTTAGCAATAGTTGCGCCTGGAATAGCCGAAGCTTTATTTGCAACTGCTTTAGGTTTACTTGCGGCCATACCAGCAGTTGTTGCCTACAACAAATTTAATAGTGACTCTAGGAGATATTTTTCAAAAATAGATAACTTCTCGAAAAGATTTTTATCAATAATCTAATAATGGCATTTAAAATAAATCGTTCTAGAAATGAGCCAATGAGTGAAATAAATGTCACTCCTTTCGTTGATGTAATGCTTGTTTTATTAATCATCTTTATGGTGACTGCACCTTTATTAACCGTTGGAGTTCAGGTAGATTTACCAGAATCAGCAGCAGACTCCCTACCAGATGATCAAGAGCCACTAACTATCAGCATAAACTCTAAGGGAGAAGTTTATATTCAAGAGCATCAAGTGACTTACCAAAAAATGGTTCCAAAATTACTTGCAATTGCAAAAAATAGAACAGATACCCGAATATACGTTAGAGGAGATAAAAATATTAATTATGGTAGAGTTCTCGAAGTAATGGGCACATTGTCAGGAGCTGGGTTTTCAAAAGTTGCATTAATCTCGGAACCATACAAAAACTAGGATGTATCATGGTCAGAAGTTTATTTTATTCAATAACCTTTCACTCAATAATGTTACTATTAACCGTTTTGAGTTTACCTTTTATGCTAAGAGAACCAGTTGATTTACCCCCTATAGTTTCGGTTGAGTTGATACAAATTTCAGATAAAACAAATATTCCATATGCTCCAAAAGCAAGAAAAATAATTGAAGAAACTAAAAAAAAAGAGGAGGAGAGAATAGTTTCTGAGCAAGCTCCACCTGCCGCTAAAGCTAAGGAAAAACCCGACAGAATACCTCTTCCTAATGAAAAAAAAGAAGAAAAAAAAATTGTTAAGAAAAAACAAAATCCAGAAGAAATAAAACCAGAGATTAGGCAATCCTCCGAGTTTGAAAAAAAAGAAATAGTAGATACAAATCAGATAGCTGCACTTATTGATAAAGCAAAAGAAATCGAGTCTACAAAAGAAAAACAAAATAACAAAATTACTCAAAGTAACAAAAAAAATTCGTTTGCATCGGGTCTTACTTTGTCCGAGGAAGATGCGCTTAGAGCTCAAATTTTTGGTTGCTGGAGTGTTCCTTTAGGATTACCTTATGATCAAGATTTATTAGTAAGAATAAAATTACAATTAAAAAAAGATGGAACAATAATGAAATCTGAAATTTTAGATCACGAACGAATGAATAGACCTGGCCAAAAGTTCTATAAAGTTTTGGCCGAGAGCGCATTAAGAGCGTTAAGATTGTGTCAACCTTTAAAAGTACCTCCTACTGGTTACGACAAATGGAAAGACTTACAACTGAACTTTAATCCAACTGAGATGCTCAAAGGATAAAATGAAAAAATTATTACACATTTTTCTTTTTAGTTTTATATTTTTAAAAAGTGCTCATGCCTTAATCGAAATAGATATAACTAGAGGAAATTTAGATCCTTTGCCCATTGCAGTTTCTCCACTTCATGTTGATATCAAATCTCAAGAATACAAGGATTTAAAAGTAAAAATTTTAGGTGAAAAGATCTCTGAAATTATTGAGAGAAATTTTAAAAATACTGGACTTTTTAATCCTTTAAAAAAAGATGCTTTTGTCCAAAAACCCGATATCGCACATTTAAAACCCAGATTTGAAGACTGGAGATTAATTAAAGCTCAAGCTTTAGTCACTGGAAAATTACTTGTCAAAGATGAAAAACTCAAAGTTGAGTTTAGGCTATGGGATTTGACAGCTGCCAAAGAAATGACTGCTTTAGCTTTTACAACGACACCTTCAAATTGGAGAAGAGTTGCACATATTATTTCAGACAAAATTTATGAGAGACTTACAGGAGAAGAGGGATACTTCGATACAAGAATAATATATGTATCTGAAAGTGGTCCAAAAAATCAAAGAATAAAAAAGTTAGCGATTATGGATCAAGATGGATTTAATACAAAATACCTTACTTTGGGAAACGAATTAGTTTTGACACCAAGATTTAATCCAACTAATCAGATGGTCACTTACATGTCATATTTTAGAAATATGCCTAGAGTGTATTTATTAGATATTGAAACAGGAACACAGGAAATTGTTGGTAACTTTCCTGGTATGACATTCGCTCCTAGATTTTCTCCAGATGGAAAAAAAATTATCATGAGTTTCGCTAAAGATGGAAATTCTGATATTTATACCATGGAACTCGAGACAAGAATTGTTGAGAGAATAACTGAACATTCTTCAATTGATACTTCACCATCTTTTTCTCCAGATGGAAAATATATTGCATTTAATTCTGATAGAAGTGGCCTTCAGCAAATATATGTAATGAGAAGTGACGGCAGTAACGTAAAAAGAATAACTTTCGGTAAAGGAATATATGGAACTCCCGTATGGTCCCCAAGAGGTGATTTAATTGCTTTTACCAAAATGCATAAAGGAAAATTTTATATTGGAGTTATGAGAGTAGATGGAAGTGGAGAAAGGCTTTTGACTGAAAATTATTACCAAGAGGCGCCTTCTTGGTCACCTAATGGAAGAGTGCTTGTATTCTATAGAGAGACAAAAGCTGGAGAAAAAGGTGAGGGATTTTCTGCTAAATTATGGTCTATTGATATTACTGGCTATAATGAGAGAAGACTTTCTACTAAAACAGACGCCTCAGACCCATCTTGGTCCTCATTATTGTCAAAGTGAGGTTGAATTTTATGTAAAATATACTTGAATAATCAGAAATAATTTGAAATAACCACACTAAACCTAGGGGAAAAAATGACACTAAAATCGAATTTAAAAAATATATTATTAGTAATCTTTACAACACTAATATTAAGCGCATGTTCTACTGCAAAAAAATCTGCAGATATTGATGGTGATGTTTATACAGGTAAAGAAACTGTAGAGTTTCTTGCTGCAGGAGTTCCAGATAGAGTGTTTTTTGCAACAAACAAATCATCTTTAACTACTGCTTCTCGGGCAACGTTAAGAAAGCAAGCAACCTTTTTAAGAAAAAATAAAAATCTGAATGTAACTATAGAAGGTCACGCAGACGAAAGAGGAACAAGAGAATATAACTTAGCTTTAGGAGAAAGAAGAGCTAACGCTGCGAGGGATTATTTAATGACTTATGGAATTTCAGGAAAAAGAATTTCAGTTATAAGTTATGGGAAAGAAAAACCAGTTAATCCGAAATCTTCACCTTTAGCTTGGTCACAAAACAGAAGATCAGTAACAGTAAAAGTCAATTAATTCTTATCGAAATTACTTAAAGACCCTTCAACATCAAATTGAAGGGTCTTTTTTTTGCCATTTTGTCAAATTATTAATGGATTATGAGCATCAGAAGTAAATTTTTGCAATTAATATTATTCAGCTTATTAATTTTATCTCCATTACATTCTGAAGAAGAGGAAATATACCTTAAGTCTATATCAGATCAGATACAAGTAATAACAAAAGATTTAAAAACTTTAGAAAAAGCTGTTTATCAAAAATCTGATGTTTCTATTACAACAAAAAGCAACACGGTTTCATCTAGCAGTCTAAACGAGGATATTTTAACTAAACATTTACTAAAGCTAAATGAGATAGAGGACCAATTCAGGGAATTGACAAATAAATTTGAAGAAGTGAATTTTAAATTAGATAAGCTCTCTACTCGAGTTACTAAAATCCAATCAGATACACAATTAAGATTTACCGATTTAGAAAGCGGAGAAATTTCAAAACAATCTAACAAAGAAACAGTTTTACCTGGCACAAGTAAACCTCAAGATTTCGGAGCTAACCCTGGTTACAAAACATCAAATCTTCCGGAGCAACAATCAATAAACTCTGTTGAAAGTGCTCAAACCGTTATTACAGAGGAAACAAAAAAAGAGTCGCTTCTACCAGATAAGCCTGCAAAAGAACAATATGAATTTGCTGTTAGCTTTATGAAAATTGGGGATTATGAAACAGCAGAGTTTGCTTTAAAAGAATTTATCGACAAAAATAAAGATCATGATTTAGCTGGTAGTGCACAGTACTGGTACGGAGAAACTTTTAGAATTAGGCAATTGTATTCTGATGCTGCAACAGCTTATCTTGATGGTTATCAAAATTATCCAAAAAGCAAAAAAGCTCCGGACAATCTTTTAAAACTGGGTATTACAATGGTACAACTCGGTGAAAAAGATCAAGGTTGCAAGATGATTTTAGGATTAAAAAAAGAATACCCAAAAGCAAGCAAGTCTGTGTTACAAAAAGCTCAATATGAGCAAAAAAAATTCAAGTGTAATTCTTAAAAATGGGTTCAGGGATTTTAAAGAACAATCCAAAATTTATCTTAATTTTAAAAATAAATTAACTAATTTAAAATCCAAATCATATGCAGTAGCGATTTCGGGAGGACCTGATAGCTTAGCCTTAGCTGCATTATCTAAAGCATATTCATATGAAAAAAAAGTTAAGTTTTATTATTTGCTTATTAATCATAACATTAGAAAAAACTCAGCTAAAGAGGCGTTTAAAGTAAAAAAATTATTAAAAAAATATAAGATAAATTTAAAAATTTTTGAAAATAGAAAGAAAATTATAAAAAATGTTCAAAGCCAAGCTAGAGCTATTAGGTATGAAATCCTTAAAAATTTTTGTAAAAAAAATAATATTAGAATATTAATTACAGCACATAACTTGGAAGATCAGGTCGAAACTTTTTTTATAAGATTATCAAGAGGAAGTGGTTTAACAGGATTATCATCCATGAGAACTCTTTCTAAATTAGATCAAAAAGTTTACCTTTATAGACCTTTTTTAGAAACACAAAAAAATTCATTAATTGAAATATCAAAAAAAGTATTTGGAAAATTTATCAAGGATCCATCAAATTTAGATCCAAAATATTTAAGGACAAAAATTAGAAATTTAAAAACACCATTAAAAAAAAGTGGTATTGAATATAGTCAAATCTTAAAATCTATAAAAAATTTAGCATCAAGTAAAGATACTCTTGATTTATATGTAAATGAAATTTTAAAAGATATAATTAAAAAAAATCAAAATGAAGTTATTATTAATCTCAATAAGTTTAATAGCTTTAATGATGAAATTAAAATTAGAATTATTCATCAATCAATAAAAAGTCTTAAAAAAAACTATTACAACTTAAGATCTAAAAAAGTTATGAATCTGATAAATAGTTTAGATATAAAGAAATTTCATCCATATACATTAGGGGGGTGTTTATTCTATAAAAAAAAACACTATTTATGCCTAAAAAAAGTGAAAATTTAATACATTTTGGATATATTTTGTCTTATTTACAACTTAATTAATTTTAAAATATACTTGTTTTATAAAATTAAATAATTATTTAAGTCATATGAATATTAAAAATTTAATAATGTGGGTCATAATTGTCCTATTGTCTGTAGGATTGTTTAATATGTTCCAGGACCCAAACAAAATTAACTCAAAACAAAATGCGCTTCCATTTTCCAATTTTTTGAGTGAAGTGGACGCTGGAAGAGTGGTAGAAGTTAAAATACAAGGTAATAATATAAACGGTGTTTTAGCTGACGGTAGCAACTTTACCACTTATTCTCCTAACTATCCGGAATTGGTAGACAAATTAACTAAAAGTGGTGTGAGCATCGTTGCTTCCCCACAGGAAGATAAAATGCCATCTCTTTTAGGAATATTATTATCTTGGTTTCCAATGCTTTTACTTATTGGTGTTTGGATATTCTTTATGCGTCAAATGCAAGGTGGAAAAGGCGGCGCTATGGGATTTGGAAGATCAAAAGCTAAGTTGTTAAATGAAGCACAAGGTAAAGTTACATTTAATGACGTAGCTGGTGTAGAAGAAGCAAAAGAGGAAGTAGAGGAAATTGTTGAATTTCTAAAAGATCCAAAAAAATTTAGTCGCCTAGGTGGTAAAATTCCAAAAGGTGCTCTTTTAATCGGCCCTCCGGGCACTGGCAAAACTCTTTTAGCAAAAGCAATTGCAGGTGAAGCTAATGTTCCTTTCTTTTCAATTTCAGGATCTGATTTTGTAGAAATGTTCGTAGGTGTTGGAGCTTCTAGAGTAAGAGATATGTTTGAACAAGGAAAAAAACACTCACCTTGTATTATATTTATTGACGAAATAGATGCTGTGGGAAGAAGTCGAGGAGCTGGTTTAGGTGGAGGAAACGATGAGAGAGAACAAACTCTTAACCAATTACTTGTCGAAATGGATGGCTTTGATACAAATGAAGGTATAATTTTGATTGCAGCTACTAACAGACCAGACGTTTTAGATCCCGCTTTATTAAGACCTGGAAGATTTGATAGGCAAGTTGTCGTAGGAAATCCAGATATAATTGGAAGAGAGCAGATATTAAAGGTTCATGTTAAAAAAATAAATATTGGACCAGACGTTAAATTAAGAACGATTGCTAGAGGAACCCCAGGTTTTTCAGGTGCAGATTTGGCTAATCTTATTAACGAGTCAGCTTTATTAGCTGCAAGAAAAAACAAAAGAGTTGTAACTATGTCTGACATTGAAGAGGCTAAAGACAAAGTGATGATGGGAGCTGAGAGAAGATCGATGGTTATGTCAGAAGATGAAAAAAAACTTACTGCGTATCATGAGGGCGGTCACGCAATTGTAGCATTAAATGAAAAAGCTTCAGATCCAATTCATAAAGCAACAATTATTCCAAGAGGAAGAGCTTTAGGTATGGTTATGAGACTTCCTGAGAGAGATCAATTATCTGTAACAAGGGAAAAAATGCACGCAGACATTGCAGTTGCAATGGGTGGCAGAATTGCAGAAGAAATTATTTTTGGACACGACAAAGTCACTTCTGGAGCATCATCAGATATCGAAATGGTGACCAAAATGGCAAAAAATATGGTCACAAAGTACGGCATGACCACTGAACTTGGAACCATAGCGTATGGGGAAAATGAGGAAGAAGTTTTTTTAGGAAGATCTGTAACAAAACAACAGAATATGTCAGAGGAGACAGCAAAAAAAATTGATGCCGAAGTTAAAAAAATCGTTGATAAGGGTTATGAGAGAGCAAAAAAAGTCTTAACAGAAAAAATAGACGACCTACATAAAATTGCTAAAGCGCTTTTAATTTATGAAACTTTATCTGGTGACGAAATCAGAGATTTAATATTAAAGAATATAAAACCAACTAGATCTTTTAAAGAAGAAGAGAGCGACGATGGAAAAGACACTTCCGCTCTTGGGTCATTAGGTTTAAAACCAAAGCCTGCAATCTAAAATTTCATGGTAAAATATTACACAAGAGCGTGTAATTTTTATCATGGCTATCAAGCCAAAGTATTATTAAAAAAAAAACTCGCATTCCCTTTGTGTGGAAGTAAAATTATTGCTTTCGACAGTGTGGAGTTTATTACCAGAAAAAATAGAAAAATATCATCAGAACTGATTAAGATTACAGATATCAAGAAATTTAAAACTAATAAACGAAAAAAAATCAAAAAAGACTTAAAAAAGATTACTTCAAAAAGGAAAAATTTTTTAAAAAATGTCGATTTTTCATCGACCTCTATTATGGGAATATTAAACTTAACGCCTGATAGTTTTTCAGATGGAGGAAGATTTAATTCAAAAAAGACATCTTTTCGGCAGTTACAAAAATTAATTCAATCTGGTGCAGATATTATAGATGTTGGCGGTGAGTCAACTAGGCCAGGTGCAAAAACTATAAATCCAAAAATTGAATGGAAGAGGGTTCAAAGTGTAATTACAAATTTTAAAAAAAAGTACAAAAATAAATGTTTGTCATTAGATAGCAGAAAATCAGAGTTGATGATTAAAAGCTTAAAATTTGGTGTGGATCTAATTAATGATGTTTCAGGTTTCGAGTATGATAATAAAGCTCTACCTATTTTAAGAAAATATAAAATTCCAAAAGTTCTGCACCATATGAGGGGTACACCAAAAACCATGCAAAAAAATCCAAATTATTCAAACGTTTTGTTAGATGTATATGACTACTTTGAACATAAAATTCAAAATAGCATTAAAGGTGGTAATATAGTAATTGATCCTGGTATAGGTTTTGGAAAAACTTTGAAACATAATTTGACTTTAATTTCGAAAATTTCTTTGTTTCATAGTTTGGGATTTCCAATTTTAGTTGGAACATCTAGAAAAAGATTTATTAAACAAATATCTGATAAAAATGATAGCAAAGATAGAACAGGAGGTACATTGGCGTCTGTGTTGTACTTATTGTTACAAGGAGTTCAAATTTTTCGAGTGCATAATGTTAATGAAATAAAGCAAGGAATTTTAGTTTTTAAAGAATTATTAAAAAAATGAGAAATAAATATTTTGGCACTGATGGAATTAGAGGAACTGTAAATAAAGGAAACATAACAGGCGAAAAATTTTTTAAATTTGGATTAGCTTCAGGAACATATTTTAAAAATCAGAGAAAAAATAAACAGATAGCAATTATTGCAAAGGACACAAGATTATCTGGATATACATTAGAACCCGCTTTAGTTTCTGGTTTAGTTTCCGGCGGTATGCATGTATTTACTCTAGGTCCCTTGCCAACTAACGGTTTAGCCATGTTAACTAAATTCATGAAAGCAAATATGGGAATAATGATTACAGCATCCCATAATCCATACCATGATAATGGACTTAAATTATTTGGACCAGATGGAATGAAGCTATCTGATAAAATAGAAAAAAAAATTGAAAAATTAATAGATGCCAAAAACACTAAACAACTCTCAAACCCTAAATTTTTAGGAAGAGTTAAAAGATTAGAGGACGGGAACGAAAGGTATATAAAAATATTAAGAGGTAATTTTCCAAAGTCCTTTAATTTGAAAGGTCTTAAAATAGTTATTGATTGCGCTAATGGGGCTGGTTATAAAGCTGCTCCAAAACTACTTAAAGATTTAGGAGCAAAAGTAATAACTTTAGGTGTGAATCCAGATGGTTTAAATATTAACAAGAAATGTGGATCCACTTATCCATCAAAAATAAAATTTGCAGTGAAAAAATATAAAGCGCATGTCGGTATCTCTTTTGATGGAGACGCTGACAGAATAATAATGTGTGATGAAAATGGAAAAATAATAGATGGCGACCAAATTATTGCTATGTTGGCAAGAAGATGGAAATCTAAAAAGATTTTACGAGGTGGAGTAATTGGAACTTTAATGTCTAATTATGGTTTAGAAAAATTTCTTAAAAATGAAAATATAAAATTTTTTAGGTCAAAAGTTGGAGATAGATATGTTAAGGAAAAAATGAAAAAACATAATTATAATTTAGGTGGAGAACAATCAGGACATATAATTCTTGGAAAATTTGCTACAACAGGAGACGGCCTTTTAGTTGCATTAGAAGTTTTATTTTCTTTAAGGAAGCAACGCAAGGCAAGTAAGTTGCTTAACGTTTTTGAGCCATTGCCCCAAATTTTAAAAAATGTCAAAGTGAAAGAAAAAAATATAATACATAGCGCTAAATGCAAAAGTGCAATAAAAAAAGCACATAAAATCATGAGTCAAAAAGGGAGAGTCTTAGTTAGAAAGTCTGGCACTGAACCAATAATTAGAATTATGGCTGAGTCACATAACAAAGTTTTAATAAAAAAGTGTATCGAAATAATAAAAAAATCTCTAAAAAAAAATTGAAACCAAAATCAAAAATTTTAATAATAGCTGGATCTGACTCCTCTGGAGGTGCAGGCATCCAAGCAGATATAAAAACAATTACTGCTCTTGGAGGTTATGCAATGACCGCAATTACAGCTGTTACAGCACAGAATACTACAGGAGTAAAATCGGTAATTCCTATATCACCTAAAGAAATTAAAAATCAAATTTCTTTTACATGTGCAGACATTAAACCAGATGCTATAAAAATTGGCATGCTTCACTCTACAGAAGTTATTAATTTGATAATAAAAACGTTAAAAAAAATTAGAACAAAAAAAATAATTTTTGATCCTGTAATGGTAGCAAAAGGTGGAGAAAGACTGATTAATAAATCAGCAATAAAAACAATAAAACAAAAGTTAATAAAAAAATCTTTTTTAATAACACCAAATATCCCGGAGGCTGAAATTTTAACAAAAGTAAAAATTAACTCAATTGACGATATGATAATTGCTGCCAAAATTATTAGAAAATTTGGAGCAAAAAATGTTTTAATAAAAGGGGGTCACGCGAATTCAAAGACTCTTAAAGATATTTTATTAAGTAAATCAAAATTATTAATTTTTAAAAACAAAAAAATAGATACAAAAAATACACATGGTACCGGATGCACTTTATCAAGTGCTATTGCTACTTTTTTGTCATGTGGAAAACCTTTAAAGAAATCTTGTGAATTAGGAATTAAGTATGTTAACCATGCAATTAAATCTAATCCCAAATATGGAAAAGGACATGGTCCAATTAATCACTTAAATTCATTTGAAATAAAAAGAAGATTTATATAATGAAAAATGTCGTAGTTGTAGGTTCGCAGTGGGGAGATGAAGGTAAAGGAAAAATTGTAGACTGGTTATCTAGCGAAGCTGATATTGTCGTCCGTTTTCAGGGAGGGCATAATGCGGGCCACACCTTAGTCATTGATCAAAAAGTTTTTAAACTGCGGTTGCTACCTTCAGGAATAGTAAGAGATGGAAAAATTTCAATACTTGGGAATGGGGTTGTAATTGATCCTTGGGCACTTTTAAATGAGATAAAAGAGATAAAAAAACTTGGAATTATTGTTAAACCTGAAAATTTCATGATTTCAGAGACGGCTTCTTTAATTCTTCCTTTTCATAAAGAAATGGATGAGATAAGAGAAGACGCCGCAGGTAAAGGAAAAATTGGAACTACTAGAAGGGGCATTGGACCTTGCTATGAGGACAAAGTAGGCAGAAGATCTATTAGAGTAATGGATTTGAGATCAGAAAGTAACCTTGATAGCAGGCTGAAGAATGTTTTACTTCATCATAATGCTATTAGAAAAGGGCTCAAAAAAAAAATATTTAAGAAAGATGATCTTAAAAAAAAACTGTTAAAAATTGCACCGGATATTTTAAAATTTGCAAAACCTGTTTGGTTGAAATTGGAAGAATATAAAAAAGAAAGAAAAAAAATATTATTTGAGGGAGCTCAAGGTATACTTTTAGACGTTGATCATGGTACATACCCATACGTGACCTCTTCAAATACAGTTCCAGCTATGGCAGCTACTGGATCGGGATCTGGACCAGACAAGATTGGTTACATATTAGGAATTACAAAAGCCTACACTACTAGAGTAGGAAGTGGACCATTTCCTACAGAGTTAAAGGATGAAACTGGAGAACTCCTAGGGAAGAGAGGTAAGGAGTTTGGAACCGTGACAGCAAGAAAAAGAAGGTGCGGATGGTTTGATGGAGTTCTAGTTCGTCAAACTATTAAGATTTCCGGAATCAACGGTATCGCTCTTACTAAACTTGATGTGTTAGACGAATTAGATGAAATTAAAATGTGCGTTCAATACGATTTAAATGGTAAAAAAATAGATTATTTACCTGCAGCTTCTGAAGATCAATTTAATATTAAACCAATCTACAAAATTTTTCCGGGATGGAGATCAAAAACTCAAGGGGTCAGAAATATCAATGATTTACCAGAAAACGCAAAAAAGTACATATATGCATTAGAGGATTTTATAGGAGCAAAAATTTCAAGTATCTCAACAAGCCCTGAAAGAGATGATACTATTTTAATAGAGGACCCTTTTAAAATTTAATTGACTGGGAGTAAGTTTTTAGATTTTGATGCGTTAATCATCGATTTTTGCAATTTTTCAAAAGCTTTTGTCTCGATTTGTCTTATCCTTTCCCTACTTATTTTATACTTTTTACTTAATTCCTCTAAGGTCACTGGATTTTCAGATAGTCTTCTTGCTGTAATAATTTCTTTCTCTCTGCCATTTAAAATTTTCATTGAGCTATCTAGTAATTTTTTTTTATCATTATACTCTTGTTTTTGGGATATTATTAATTCTTGATCAAGACTGTCATCAACTAACCAGTCTTGCCATTCATCTGCTTCACCAGACTTAATTGGATCATTTAGAGACTTTTCTTGGCCCATCATCCGTCTATTCATATTAATTACCTCACTTGACTCAACGTCAAGTCTTTTAGAAATTTCTTTTACTTGTTCATCTTTAAGGTCTCCCTCCTGACCTGGAGCAATCTGATTTTTTATTTTCTTCAAATTAAAAAATAGTTTTTTTTGTGCAGTAGTAGTGCCCATTTTGACTAGACTCCAAGATCTTAAAACATATTCTTGTATTGCAGCTTTTATCCACCACATCGCATAGGTTGCTAATCTAAACCCTTTATCGGGGTCAAATTTTTTTACGGCTTGCATTAAACCTATATTTCCTTCTGAGATTAATTCATTTACTGGTAAACCATACCCACGATAACCCATTGCTATTTTAGCTACTAGTCTAAGATGACTTGTCACTAATTTGTGAGCAGCTTTTAAATTACCGTTCTCTCTCCAATTTTTTGCTAACATGTATTCTTCCTCAGCATCAAGCATCGGAAACTTTTTAATTTGAGATAAATAAACTGACAATCCTCCGACTGATGGAACAGGAAGATTAGTGATTTTATTTTTTTTATCCATTAATGATTGAATTATATATTATTTGGCAAATTTCAACCACTTAGATTATCTAATAATTTCAACAATTTTTTGAAATCTGACGGAGGTTCAGATTTAAAACTCATCAATTTTTTTTTTGTAGGATGTATAAATTCTAAAGTTTTAGCATGGAGTATTTGACCTTTAATATCATTCAGGATTTCTAAAAAATTACTGTTTACTTTTTTAAAAACTTTTTGATTTTTACCATATTGTTTATCCCCAATAAGCGACACACCTTTAAAATTTAAGTGAACTCTTATTTGATGGGTTCGACCTGTTTCAAGTTCACATTCAATCAAGCTTATTTTTGGAATGTTTTTTACATTGAATACTTTTAAAGTTTTGTAATTTGTTATAGCTTTTTTTCCTTTCATATCACTTACTGCCATTAACTTTCTATTTTTTTTACTTCTTGAAATTAAAGTTTCAATTCTTCCATTTAAAGGGCGAATGACACCCCATGTTAGACATTCATACTTTCTTTTTATAGAGTGTTCATTAAACTGCTTACCAAGGTTGGAGTGAGCTAAATTATTTTTTGCTACTACTAAAATGCCGCTTGTTTCTTTATCAATTCTGTGAACGATGCCAGGTCTTAAATTTCCATTTAATGTAGATAAATTTTGTTTGTATTTATATGCCAATCCATTAGCTAATGTTTTGTCATAATTACCGGCACCTGGATGAACCACTAAGCCTTTAGGTTTATCGACTATAACTAAATCATTATCTTCATAAACTATATTTAATTTAATATTACTTGGTACAAGAGCATGATTATGTATCTTAACTAAATTTACAATTATTTCATCGTCAGTTTTTATTTTCGTTGAAGCTGAAGTAACTATTAAATTATTAAGTTTAACCTTTTTTTGTTCAATAAGTTTCTTTAAGTATGATCTAGTATAATTTTTAAGATTTTCAGTTAAAAAAACATCAATTCTTCTTTTATTTTTATTCCTTTTTACTAAAAATTTTATTGTGTTATTCATAATTTAATTTAAATTAGTATAAATTGCGCCGGTAGCTTCAACTGGATAGAGCGCCGGATTTCGGCTCCGGAGGTTATGGGTTCGACTCCTATCCGGCGCACCAAAC
>MDSW01078264.1_pt1 | contig 21113 bp, 17 predicted proteins | sample 811171 | NCBI WGS metagenome assembly MDSW01 (sample SAMN05326641, study PRJNA326480) | marine metagenome | isolation source: seawater | place: Atlantic Ocean: North West | collected 2012 | reverse complement strand
TGACATCGTCGAATATCTCAAGCTGATCGACGATCCGCTGCATCCGGTCAACGATGACGGCACCTATAACCTGTCCGAGACGCAGGCCCGCGCGATCCTCGATTTGCGCCTGCAGCGTCTGACCCAGATCGGGGTGAAGGAAGTCACGGATGAGCTCGCCCAACTGGCCGAGAAGATCCGCGAATACCTCGCCATCCTCGCCTCGCGCGAGCGGATCATGGCGATCATCGCCGACGAGCTGCGCGAAGTGCGCGAGCTCTTCGCCGTGCCGCGCCGCACCGAGATCATCGACTGGGCCGGCGACATGGCCGACGAAGACTTGATCGAGCGCGAAGACATGGTCGTGACCGTCACACAGGGCGGCTACATCAAGCGCACCCCGCTCGCCGATTTCCGCTCGCAGAAGCGCGGCGGCAAGGGTCTGTCGGGTGGCGCGCTGAAGGATGACGACACGGTCACCACGTTGTTCGTCGCCAACACCCACACGCAGCTTCTGTTCTTCACGACCGGCGGCATGGTCTACAAGATGAAGTGCTGGCAGCTGCCGCTCGGCTCGCGCCAGTCGAAGGGCAAGGCGATCGTCAACATCCTGCCGATCCCCACCGGCGTCTCAATCGCGGCGATCACGCCGGTCGATCGCGACGAGGCGGAATGGGACGACCTGCAGATGGTCTTCGCGACCTCCAAGGGCACCGTGCGCCGCAACCGCCTGTCGGATTTCACCAACGTCATGCGCAACGGCAAGATCGCGATGAAATTCGAGGACGAGAACGAAGGGATGCGCCTGATCAATGCGCGCATCTGTTCCGAGGACGACGACGTGATGCTGGTCACCGCCAGCGGTCGCGCGATCCGCTTCCCCGTGCCGGAAGTGCGCGTGTTCAACTCGCGCAACTCCGTCGGTGTCCGCGGCATCAAGCTGAAGGGCGATGACGAGGTCGTCTCGATGTCGGTCATCCGCCACTTCGAGGCCACTTCGGAAGAGCGCGTGGCCTACCTCAAGCAACGTCGCCTGATGGCAGGCGTGACCGAGGAAGAGATCGAACCCGACGAGGACGAGGAAGTCGTGGCCGAAGGTCAGCTTTCGACCGAGCGCTACGCCGAGATGTCCGCCGCCGAGGATCTGATCCTCACGATCACCTCGAAAGGCTCGGGCAAAATCTCGTCCAGCCACGACTACCCGACCCGCGGTCGTGGCGGTCAGGGCGTGACGGCGATCGACAAGGCGATGCGGGGCGGCCCGCTTGTGGCCTCCTTCCCGGTCGAGATGAGCGATCAGATCATGCTCGCCACCTCGACGGGTCAGTCGATCCGTTGCCCGGTGGAAGACATCTCCTTCCGCTCGCGTTCGGCCGGTGGCGTGCGTGTGTTCAACACCGCCAAGGGCGAGGTCGTGGTCTCGGTCGCGCGGATCGCCGATCAGGGCGATGACGACGATCTGGACCCGGAGGCCGAAGGGCCGACCGATGCGCCCGACGCGCCGGACACCTCCGAGGGTGGCGGCACGCCGGATAGCGAAAGCTGATCCCGCGCAGGCTGTTCGCAATTCTGAACGGCGTCGCAACAAGCACTAAGATCATGCCCCCGTCTGACAAGGACGGGGGCTTTTCCTTGGTAATTTAGCCTAGAGTCGAACAGATGCCGGATCGGTCGGTGTGGCATCGGCATCGGCGGCGCGCTTGAATACAGCCTCTCTCACAAGCGATAAGGCTTTCTATTTCCGGAACTTTCGATGTTGCGGTCCAGCCACGCGCCGGGCCGTTTCCATTTTTTCTTTTCTTCGATGTCCCTTCTGCGCGGAACAACCCCTGAAGCCACCCGTTGCGGTTGCACTATTAGAAACAGGGAGAGTTTCATGAAAGCCTTTGCAGACAGGCTCGGCCTACGAACCGACCCCACCATTTTTTTCGTATCAGCAGGCTTCACGATCCTCTTCGTGCTCGCGCTTGTCATCTTCCCCGGCCCGATTGGCGATGCGTTCGCCACGGGCCGTTCTTGGATTGTCACCAATCTCGGCTGGTTCTTCATCCTCGGCGTCAACATCTGGCTCGGGTTCCTGATCTGGGCCGCACTGTCGCGCCACGGCCATATCCGGCTCGGTCCGAAGGACAGCCGCCCCGAATACGGCAACCTGTCTTGGTTCACGATGCTCTTCGCGGGCGGCATCGGCACGGTGCTGATGTTCTGGGGCGTGGCCGAGCCGATCAGCCATTTCTCCAAGCCGCCGCTGCCGGGCGTCGCGCCCTATTCCGACGAGGCCGCGAAAGACGCGATCTCCATCGCGGTCTATCACCTCGGCCTGCATACCTGGACGATCTTCACGCTGCCGGGGCTTGGCTTCGCCTATTTCATCAACCGCTACGACCTGCCGGTGCGGGTCTCTTCGGTGTTCTATCCGCTGCTGAAGGAAGGCATCAACGGGCCGATCGGCAAGGCCATCGACATCGCCTCGATCCTCGGCACACTGTTCGGCGTCGCCGTCTCGCTCGGCCTCGGCTCCAGCCAGATCGCCGCCGGTCTGGACGCGCTTCTGGGCACGGGCGACGGGACCTTCGTCAAGATCGCGATCCTGACGGTGCTGACCGCCGTCGCGATCACCTCGATCGTGGCAGGGCTCGACAAAGGCGTGAAGCTCTTGTCGAACATCAATATCGGCATGGCCGTCGGCCTAATGGTCTTCGTGCTGATCTTCGGCTCGACCCTGTTCCTGCTGCGCGGGATCGTGCAGACCGTCGGCCTCTATCTCACCAACCTGCCGCATCTGGCCTTCTGGAACGACATGCTGGCCAACGAGAACCCCGACACGCCCGGCTGGGGCTGGCAGGGCTCGTGGACGGTGTTCTACTGGGCCTGGACGGTGACTTGGTCGCCCTTCATCGGGTTGTTCGTGGCCCGCATCTCGCGCGGCCGCACGGTGCGCGAATTCGTCTTTGGCGTGCTGCTGGCGCCCTCGCTCTTCACTCTGATCTGGTTCGCGATCTTCGGCTGGCAGGCGATGGAGTTCGACGGCATCGGTCAGGCCGCCCGCGATGCGATGGGCGATCAGGCGGGGCAATTGTCGCAAGCGGTCTCGGATAGCGTTCCGCTCGCGATGTTCGCCTTCTTCGAGCACTTCCCCTTCGTCCATATCGTCCAAGGCATCGCGGTGATCGTGGTCGCGATCTTCTTCGCAACCTCGTCGGACTCGGCGTCCCTCGTGGTCGATATGCTCTGCACCGGCACACCGACGCCGGGCCCGGTCCATCAGCGCGTCTTCTGGGGCGCAGCAGAGGGCCTCGTCGCGGCGATGCTGATCGTGCTCGCAGGCGATGCGGGGCTAACGGCGCTGCAACAGGTCATCACGGTCGTAGGCCTGCCGATCTTCATCCTCGTGTCGATGATGATCCCCTCGATCATAAAGGGCTTCGCGCTGGAGGATATCGACCACGTCTCGATCGGCAAGCGGCCCAAGCTGGACGATTTCTGATCGCGCGATCCCGAGGGCAGACCCTATCGAACGGCCCGGAGTGGAAACGCTCCGGGCCGTTAACCCATTAGAAAGTTTAACCCTTCCTTAAGACCCACCCGCCTGCCAAAAGAGATCAAAGCCGCAGCGGAGCATGGGCCCGAAGCGCAGCCGGCGAAGATCGGCCTTGTTCAGTTACCGCGTCACGAGGTCCGATCATGCGCCACGCTCCTGTCTCTGCCCTGCGGGGCGCCGTTTTCTGTCTCGCCGCAGCCGTCAGCGCTGGCCCCGCGCTCGCCCAAAGCGCGCTTGGCTTCACCGGGGCCGAGCTGACGATCCAGAACTCCACCGGCGACTTCGGAGCCGCCCGCGCCGATCTGAGCGCCGATTTCGCCCTGACCCAGGCGCATGGACTGCAACTCGATCTCGGCGCAAATGATGCCGGTCCGCGCTGGCGCGGCGATCTGGCGGCGCATCTCTACATGGCGCCCACGGAGCGCGCCAAATACGGGCTCTTCGCCGCCGTCTCCGACACCAGCCACGCGAGCCAGACGGCCTATGCGCTCGGCGCCGAAGCGATCTGGGCTGTCGGCGCGCGCGGCAGCGTCTCGGCACGCGCCGGGCTCGGCACCGTCAAACCCGGCAGCAACGATTACGTCTTCGCAGGCCTCGGCGGACGATGGGACGTCAGCCCGCGCACGACGCTCACCGCCGACCTTTCCGTCGTGGACATTTCCGAAGTGGCCTTCAGCACCCGCGAGACCACCGCCGCGTTCGGCATAGGCCACCGGCTGGGCGACGGCCCAGCGACGCTCTTCACCCGCATCGAGCGCGCCCATTTCACAGGTCGCCCCGAAAGCCGCGACGAGACCCGTCTCGCCCTCGGCCTCAAGTTGCGCTTCGGCCCGCGCGGCCACGGCGTGCGCAACCAGAACTTCGCGCCGATCCGCCCGCTGGACGGGCTATTTGCGCGCGGCACCTTCGCCCTGGACTGAGCATCTGCGATCGGCCTTCCCTTTTGCCGCTTTGACCACTACATGAGCGGCCATGACAGAAGAACTCCATATCGTCGGCGGTGGCATGGCGGGCTCGGAAGCAGCCTGGCAGGCGGCGAATGCCGGCATCCGCGTGGTGCTGCACGAAATGCGGCCCAAGGTCGAAACCTTTGCGCACCAGACCGGCAACTATGCCGAGATGGTCTGCTCGAACTCGTTCCGCTCGGACGATCACGAGCGCAATGCCGTGGGCCAGCTCCACTGGGAGATGGGCGCCGCGAACGGGCTGATCATGGAGACCGCGCGCAAGCACCGTCTGCCCGCAGGCGGTGCGCTGGCCGTGGACCGCGAGGCGTTTTCGCAATCCGTGACCGCGGCGCTGCGTGCCCATGAGAACATTTCCTTTACCGAAGAAGAAGTTACCGAGCTTCCTTCAAGTGGAAAATGGATCTTCGCGACCGGCCCGCTGACCTCCGAATCCTTGGGTAAAGCGATCCTGCAAGCCACCGGCGAAGAGCGTCTGGCCTTCTTCGACGCCATCGCACCCATCGTCTATGCCGACACGATCGACATGTCCGTCGCCTGGCGTCAGTCGCGCTACGACAAGGGCGAGACCGAGGAAGAGCGCACGGCCTATATCAACTGTCCGATGACGAAGGACGAATATGAGGCCTTCATCGACGCGCTGCTCGAGGCCGACAAGACCGAATTCCACGAGGGCGAAACCGCGGGCTATTTCGACGGCTGCCTGCCGATCGAAGTCATGGCCGAACGCGGGCGTGAAACCCTGCGCCACGGGCCGATGAAGCCCGTCGGTCTGACCAATGAACACGACCCGCAGACCAAAGCTTGGGCCGTGGTGCAGTTGCGCCGCGACAACGCGCTCGGCACGCTTTACAACATCGTGGGGTTCCAGACCAAGATGAAGTATGGCGCGCAAGCTGCTGTTTTCCGGATGATTCCGGGCCTTCAGGACGCCAAATTCGCGCGTCTCGGCGGCATCCACCGCAACACCTTCATCAACTCGCCGACGCTGCTCGATGCGCAGATGCGACTGAAATCGCACCCGAACCTGCGCTTCGCGGGCCAGATCACCGGCGTGGAAGGCTATGTCGAGAGCGCCGCGATGGGGCTGCTGGCCGGTCGTATGGCCGCTGCCGAACTTCAAGGCCGCGAACTGCCGCCGCCGGGACCCGAAACCGCGATGGGGGCGTTGATCACCCACATCACCGGCGGGGCCGAGGCGAAGACGTTCCAACCGATGAACGTCAATTTCGGGCTCTTCCCGCCGATCGACGCCAAGGGTGGGCGGCGTGGCCGCAAAGACCGCTACAAGGCCTATACCGATCGCGCCAAGACGGTCTTCGGCGACTGGCTGGCGCAGCAAGGAGAGACTGTATGAATTACGTTCTGGCCCTGTTTCTGCCGCCGCTTTCAATCGTGCTGATCGGGCGCATCTTCCTTGCGATCCTCATCTTCGTGATCTGGATTCCAGCGATCATCTTCTCGGGCGGGCTGACGCATCCGATGTTCATCCTGCTCGCCTGGATCCTGATCTATCAGGCGCATGCGGATCGCCGCGCGGGCGGCTGATTTGGCGGGGTGCGCGCGTCGATGATCACACGCTTCGCCCCCTCGCCAACGGGCCCGCTGCATCTGGGCCATGCCTATAGCGCAATCTTCGCGCATGACATGGCGCGCAAGGCGGGCGGCCAGTTCCTGCTGCGGATCGAAGACATCGATCAAAGCCGCGCGCGACCGCACTGGGAGGAGCAGATTTACGACGATCTGCGCTGGCTTGGGCTGACCTGGGACGGGCCGGTTCTGCGCCAATCCGACCGCTTGAACGTCTATCGCGAAGCCCTTGAAAGACTTTGGGAAAGAGACCTTCTCTTTGCCTGCACCTGCACGCGGCGCGATATCGAGGCGGCAGCCTCCGCACCGCAGGAAGGCGTGCAATACGGGCCCGACGGTCTGATCTATCCCGGCACCTGCCGCGAACGCGGCGCGCGAAAACCCGGGGCTCCGCTGCCCGACAGCGCGCTACGCCTGAACATGACCCGCGCCGCCCGCGATATCCGCTTCGACGAAGTCTGCGCGCTGCACAAAGGCAAGCATAACGTCTCCCGCGCCGATCTGATCGACAAGGTGGGCGATGTCGTGCTGGCGCGCCGCGAGATGGGCACGTCCTACCACCTCGCAGTCGTGCTCGACGATGCCGCGCAAGGCATCACCCATGTCACCCGCGGCGCGGATCTGTTCGACGCCACCCAGATCCATGTTCTGCTTCAAGCTCTACTTGAACTTCCGACGCCAACCTATTGCCATCACGAGCTAATCCGTGACGAGAATGGCAAGCGCCTCGCCAAGCGCGACGATGCCCGCGCCATCGCGAAATACCGCGAAGATGGGGCCAGCCCCGACGACATTCGCCGCATGGTCGGGCTGCCCGTTTCCTCTTGACGGAAATATCCTCCCCGAAGGGCCGCTCTCAACCTTCCATCGGCGTGAGGATCTCGACCTCCTCGCCATCGCGGATCGCGGTATAGAAGCACGAGCGCCGATTGGTGTGGCAGGCCGGGCCTTCCTGCTCGACCAGCACCAGAAGCGCGTCGCGGTCGCAATCGACCCGCATCTCACGCAGGCGCTGCACATGGCCCGAGGTCTCGCCCTTCACCCAGAACGATTTCCGTGAGCGCGACCAATAGGTTACGCGCCCTGTTTCAAGTGTCTTTGCGACGCTTTCCGCATTCATCCATGCCATCATCAGGATATCACCCGAGAGCGCATCCTGCGCGATGGCGGGGATCAAACCGTTGGCGTCATAGGTCAAGCTGGCGGGATCGAATGGCATCGGCTCTTTCCTTCCTGTGGCTCAGGTCCTATCTACGCCGGACGGGCCGAAGGGGAAAGAGATGAGCGACACCGATCTGATCAAGCTCTATTCGCAGCGTATTCTGGCGCTCGCCGCCGATATGCCGGGCACCGATCCACTCCCCGAGCCCGACGTGACCGTGCGCAAGCGCGCGCCGCTGTGCGGCTCCACGGTCGAGGTCTCGCTGACCTGCAAGGATGGCCGCGTGACCGGCTATAGCCAGACCGTCCATGCCTGCGCGCTGGGTCAGGCTTCGGCTGCGATTTTCGGGGCGCAGGTTGTGGGTCGGACCCGCGACGAGGTTGCGAAGCTGCGCGATCAGCTGGCCGAGATGCTCAAGGGCGGCCCCGTCCCCGATGCGCCTTTCGGCGAATACGAGGTGCTGCAAGCCGCGCGCGACTACCCCAATCGGCATGGCTCAATCCTGCTCGCCCCCGAGGCGACGCTCGAAGCGCTCGAGCAGTGCTGAGCCGCTAACCTCTCTCCCTCGCGATAAAAAAGCCGCCACTCGAAAGAGCGGCGGCTGAAGTTGCGCTTTACGGACAGGCGGGCCTGGGGGACAGGCGAAGCCGCAGGTTTGGGACAGGTGCGGCAGCCAAAAAGCGCGAGGCAGTAACGATGAGACAGGTCGGGCTTAGAGGAGCCCCGGCAGCCAAAGCGCCATGATGAAGCTTGCGCAAAGCGCGATGCCCCCCACGGCGTCGGCCAGCAACGTGCTGTGATTGCGGTCGAGAAGTTCCTTGATTTCCTTGGCCATCTGGCACCTCCATTCCCTCTGTTGCCTCTTTGTTCTCACAATTGACGTCGCGTGTAAAGAACTTTTTAGGAACATTTGAGAACACTGGGGGAGAACGTGGGGCGAACGGGGCTCAGCCGATGCCGATCAGACGGATCGCGCGGTCCTGTTCCATCAGCCACAGCAGCACCCGCGCCGCCTGTCCGCGCGGGCCACTTAACTCGGGATCGTCGGACAGGAGCTTGCGCGCATCCGACTGCGCCACCGCCATCAGACCGGCCTGCCGTTCCAGGTCAGCCACGCGGAATCGCGGCAGGCCCGATTGCGCCGTGCCGATCACATCGCCCGCCCCGCGCATGGCGAGGTCTTCCTCGGCGATGCGGAACCCATCCTCGCTTTCGCGCAGGATCGACAGGCGCCGTTCCGCCGTCTCACTTAGCGGGGTCTGGTAGATCATCAGGCAGGTCGAGGCCGCGGCACCGCGCCCGACTCGCCCGCGCAGCTGATGAAGCTGCGCGAGACCGAAGCTCTCGGCCCGCTCGATCACCATGATCGACGCGTTGGGCACGTTCACGCCCACCTCGATCACCGTCGTCGCGACTAGAACGCGGGTCTGCCCCTTCACGAAGGCCGCCATGGCAGCGTCTTTCTCGGCCGACGGCATCTGGCCGTGAACCAGCCCCACGACATCGTCGCCAAGCGCCGCGCGCAGCGCCAGAAAACGGTCGGTCGCAGAGCTCAGATCGACACGCTCGCTTTCTTCGACCAGCGGGCAGACCCAATAGGCCTGCCGCCCCTCGGCCACCGCTTTGCGCAGATGTTCGACCACCTCGCCCATCCGCTCCATCGCGACAAGCGCGGTCTTGACCGGCGTCCGGCCCGGCGGCTTCTCGTCCAAGAGGCTTACATCCATATCGCCATATTGCGCCAGCGCGAGCGAGCGCGGGATCGGCGTCGCGGTCATCACCAGCACGTCGACCGCCTGCCCCTTGGCGCCCAGCTCCATCCGCTGCGCGACGCCGAAGCGATGCTGTTCGTCGATCACGGAAAGCCGTAAATCCTGAAATTCCACGTCTTTCTGAAAAACCGCATGGGTCCCGACAAGGATCCCGATCGCGCCCGAGGCCAGATCGGCGAGCTTGCGCGCCCGCTCCGCCCCCTTGTCGCGCCCGGTCAGGATCTCCAGCCGGACGCCCGCCGCCTCGGCCAGCGGCGCCAGACCTTCGAGATGCTGGCGCGCGAGGATCTCCGTGGGCGCCATCATCACGCCCTGCCCGCCAGCCTCAACCGCCGTCAACAGCGCCATGAAGGCGACCAGCGTCTTGCCCGCGCCGACATCGCCCTGCAGCAGCCGGTTCATCCGCCGCTCGGAGCCCAGATCGCCCGCGATCTCGGCAATCGCGCGGGTCTGCGCGCCGGTCGGCTTGTAAGGCAGGCTCGCCAGCACCTGCGCCGAGAGCTTGCCCGTCCCGCGCGTCACGCGGCCCTTCTTGCGCCGCGACTGGCGCCGCGCGAGCGCGAGGGTCATCTGGTGGGCGAAAAGCTCGTCATAGGCGAGACGCGCGCGCGCCGGCGCGGTGGCCGAAAGATCGTCAATCTTTTCTGGGTGATGCGCCGTTTTCACCGCATCCTGCCAGTCGGGCCAGCCCTCGCGGCGCTTGAGCGCATCGTCGATCCATTCCGGCAGGTCGGGCGCGCGCGCCAAGGCCCCCTCCGCCGCCTTCGCCATCAGCTTTTGCGTGACGCCCGCGGTGAGCGGATAGACCGGCTCGAACCGGGGCATTTCGTCCGCATTCTCAGGCGGAAGGATGTAATCGGGATGCACGATCTGCGCCTGCCCGTCATATATCTCGAGCTTGCCCGAAATGATCCGCCGCGCCCCGTTGGGCATCTGTTTCGCGAGCCAGTCGCCGCGCGCCCGGAAGAAGACCAGCGTGATATCGCCCTGCGCGTCATGGCACAGAACCCGATCCGGCGCGCCTTGTTTGCGCGCGGGGCTATGAACGCCGATGGTCACTTCGACGGTGACGGTGGTGCCCGCGGGCACGCCTTGCACGGTCGCGACAGGGCGGCGATCGATCACCGAATAGGGCAAGGTGAACAGCACATCGCGCGGGCGGGTGATCCCCAACCCTTCGAAATGCTTGGCCGTTTTCGGACCGACGCCCGCAAGGCTGTCGAGCTCGGCGAAGAGCTCGAAAAGCTCTGCGGGCCGCGTGCTCATGCGCCCCCCGCGAGCGCAATCCATTCATCCTCATCGATGACGCGGATGTTCAACTCGGCCGCTTTCTTGGCTTTCGAGCCCGCGCCGGGCCCTGCGACGAGCAGGTCGGTCTTGGCGCTGACCGAGCCCGAGACTTTCGCACCAAGCGCCTCGGCGCGCGCCTTCGCCTCGGCCCGCGTCATCTTCTCCAGCGTGCCGGTGAAGACGACGGTGAGGCCCGAAACCGGACTGTCGGATTTCGGCTTCTCGGCCTCCTCGACACTCAGATGCGCGGTGAGACGGTCGATCGAGGCGCGCTCGGCCTCTTGCTGGAAGGTCGTCACGACCGAGGTCGCGAGCGTCTCGCCGACCCCGTCGATCGAGATCAGGTCGTCCCATTCCGGGCCCTGCCCGCACTCGGCCTGCGTCATCGCGGCCTCGAACGCGTCCCAAGTGCCGTAATGCGTGGCGAGCATCCCGGCGCTGGTCTCGCCGACATGGCGAATGCCGAGCGCGAAGATCAGGCGTTGCAGCGGGATCGTGCGTTTCTCGGCGATCGCGGCAAAGAGATTGCGCGCGGATTTCTCGCCCCAACCCTCGCGGTTCTTGAGTTGCTGGAGGCCCTGACCGTAGCGCTCTTCCAGCGTGAAGATGTCGGCGGGCTCCTTGATCCAGCCATCCTCGTAGAATTGCTCGACCTGTTTCGCGCCCAGACCTTCGATATCGAACGCCGCGCGGGAGACGAAATGTTTCAGCTTTTCCACGGCTTGCGCGGGGCAGATCAGCCCCCCCGTGCAGCGGCGCACCGCGTCGCCCTCTTCGCGGATCGCCTCGGAGCCGCAGCGCGGGCAATGGGTCGGAAAGTCGTAGGGCACCGCATCGTCGCGACGGCGCGTGAGGTCCACATCGGCGATCTTCGGGATCACGTCCCCCGCGCGATAGACCTGCACCCAGTCGCCGACGCGGATATCCTTGCCGCCGCGGATCTCGGCGCCCTTGGAATCGCGCCCGGCGATGTAATCCTCGTTATGCAGCGTCGCGTTCGAGACGACGACGCCGCCCACGGTCACCGGCGTCAGCCGCGCGACCGGCGAGAGCGCCCCGGTGCGACCGACCTGAATGTCGATCCCTTCGAGCTGCGTCCAGGCAAGCTCGGCAGGGAATTTATGCGCGATCGCCCAACGCGGCGTGGTGGAACGGAAACCGAGGCGGCGCTGCAGCGCGAGGTCGTTCACCTTGTAGACGACGCCGTCGATATCGTAGCCGAGCGTGGCGCGCCTGGCCTCGATCTCGCGGTAATGGGCGAGCATATCGGCAGGGCCGTCGCAGAGCTCCGTCAGCGGATTGGTCTGGAAGCCGAGCGATTGCAGCCGCGCGATGGCGTCGATCTGGGTCTCGGCCAGCGGCGCGGACAGCTCGCCCCAAGCATAGGCGAAGAATTTCAGCGGGCGCGACGCGGTGACTTTCGGGTCGAGTTGGCGGAGCGATCCGGCGGCGGCGTTGCGCGGATTGGCGAAACGCTTTTCGCCCGCGGCCTCGTTGCGGGTGTTGAGCGCCTCGAAATCGGCATGGCTCATATAAACCTCGCCGCGGACTTCCAGCACGTCGGGCGCATCCGCGATCGACGTCGGAATGTCGTCGATGGTGCGGGCGTTTTCGGTGACGTTTTCGCCAACCGCGCCGTCGCCGCGCGTGGCCGCGTGGATCAGCTTGCCGTGTTCGTAGCGGATCGACAGCGACAGACCGTCGATCTTCGGCTCGGCCGTGTAGTTGAGCGGGGCATCCGTTTTCAGGCCGAGGAAGCTGCGGATGCTCTCGTCGAATTCGGTCACGTCCTCGTCGGAGAACGCGTTGGCGAGGCTCATCATGCGGACGGCATGGGTGATCTTGCCGAAGCCTTCGGCCAGCTGCCCGCCCACCTGTTCGCTGGGCGATTGGTCTGATTTCAGCGCGGGGAATTTCGCCTCGATCGCCGCGAGCCGCTGCTTGAGCGCGTCATACTCCGCATCCGAAATCTCGGGCGCGTCATGGGTGTGATAGGCAGTATTGGCCGCCGCGATCTTCTCGATCAGCTCGGGCAGCTCGGCGCGGGCCTCGGCCTCGCTCAGCGCGTCGATCTCGGTGCGGCTTGGCTCGGACATAAAAAGACCCCCTCGTGCTGACCTTGGTTTAGGCAAGCGCCGAGGGGGCGTAAAGAGCCGTGACGACGGAGATCATCGGCTTTCGGGACGTCAGGCACCCATAGCGATGCGACGTTCCAACTCGGACGGGTCGGGATCGCGCAGCACATAGCCGCGGCCCCAGACGGTTTCGATGTAATTCTCACCCTCGGTGGCGTCGGCGAGCTTCTTGCGCAGTTTGCAGATGAAGACGTCGATGATCTTCAATTCGGGCTCATCCATGCCGCCATACAGATGGTTCAGGAACATCTCTTTCGTCAGGGTCGTGCCCTTCCGGAGGCTGAGCAGTTCGAGCATCTGATATTCCTTGCCGGTCAAATGCACCGGCTTACCATCGACCTCGACCGTCTTCGCATCGAGATTGACCGAGATCTTGCCGGTGCGGATGATCGATTGGGCATGACCTTTGGACCGGCGGATGATCGCGTGAATACGCGCCACCAGCTCCTCGCGATGAAACGGCTTGGTCATGTAGTCATCGGCGCCGAAGCCGAATCCCTTGATCTTGTTCTCGGTGTCGTCCGCGCCGGTGAGAATCAGGATCGGCGTGTCGATCCTGGCGAGACGCAATTGCCGCAGCACCTCGTGCCCGTTCATGTCGGGAAGATTGAGGTCAAGAAGGATCAAATCGTAATCGTAAAGCTTCGCGAGATCGATTCCTTCCTCCCCCAGATCGGTGCAGTAGACGTTGAGATTCGCGTGCGTCAGCATCAATTCGATGCTGCGCGACGTCGTCGGGTCGTCTTCCACCAATAAAATCCGCATTCTGGGTTCTCCGCATTAATCCCTCGATCGAGGTCGACACTTACACCAAATGGTTAACACCGGGTTACCTTGTCACGATTCCGTTACATCGCAATCTAAAGTTGTTTTAGTTTCTGGATCGCGGTGACTTTAAGACCTTGAATCCCGTGCCTTTCGACGCCCTCGATCCAAAGATCCAATTCCTCGTCAGAGAGCGCGTAACGCTCCAGAACCTCGTCGCGGGCGATCAACCCATGCGCGACCGCCTGCACGATCACCGCTTTCCGGCTCGCTACCCATCGTCGGGTTTTCGGAGAGGGCAGATCCGCGCGCGTCAGGATCGTGCCGTCGGCGAGGGTCACCGCGCGCGGACCATCGACTTTCTTGAGATACATGGGCTCACCCCTTCAAGCTCTTCACGCCGGCCACACTGGCGCGCGGGCCCTTAACACTGCGTGAAACGCGGGGTTGAGAGTGGGTCGCATTTTCCTATATTGCTGCACGTCTCGTTAAAGGACGCTTCATCATGCCCAAGGATCTGCCGCTCAATTCGCTCGGTTTCGCCAAGCCGCCCGCGGACACCCGCGTCGTCGTCGCCATGTCGGGCGGCGTCGATAGTTCTGTGGTGGCCGCCAAACTGGCCGAAGAAGGCTATGACGTGGTGGGCGTGACGCTGCAGCTTTACGACCATGGCGCGGCACTGGCCAAGAAAGGCGCGTGCTGCGCCGGGCAGGACATCCACGACGCGCGCCGCGTGGCCGAGGAGATGGGCTTCCCGCATTACGTGCTCGATTACGAGAACACCTTCCGCGAGGCGGTGATCGACGAATTCGCCGACGCCTATCTGGGCGGCGCGACGCCGGTGCCCTGCATCCGCTGCAACGAGCGCGTGAAGTTCAAGGACCTGCTGGAGACGGCGAAGGACCTCGACGCCGATTGCATGGCGACGGGCCATTACATCCAGCGCAAGGACGGTGCGGCCGGGCCGGAGCTGCATTGCGCAGCCGATGCGAACCGCGACCAGAGCTATTTCCTGTTCTCGACCACGCCCGAGCAGCTCGATTACCTGCGCTTCCCGCTGGGTCACCTGCCCTCGAAGGACGCGACGCGGGAGCTGGCTGCGAAATACGGGCTGGCCGTGGCCGACAAGCCCGACAGTCAGGATATCTGCTTTGTGCCGAACGGGAATTACGCGAGCGTCATCGAGAAGCTGCGGCCTGGTGCTGCCGATCCCGGCGATATCGTGGATATGCAGGGCAATGTGCTCGGCCAGCATCGCGGCGTGATCCATTACACGATTGGCCAGAGGCGCGGGCTCGGCATCGGCGGTCTCGAAGACCCGCTTTACGTGGTGAAGCTCGATCCGGACACCCGCCATGTGGTCGTCGGCCCGAAAGAGGCGCTGTCCACCCGCACCATCCCGGTGCGCGAGATCAACTGGTTGGGCGACGAGCCCTTCACCTCGCGCAAGGAATGGCATCTGAAGGTCAAGGTCCGCTCGACCCGCCCGCCGCGCGAAGCGATCATCCGACCGATCTCGGAGACCGAGGCGGAAGTCGAGTTGGTCGTGCCGGAGGAAGGCGTCAGCCCCGGTCAGGCCTGCGTGTTCTACGCGCCCGAAGACAGCCGCATCTTCGGCGGTGGCTGGATCTACAAGAAGTAACGCCCGCAAACAGCCCCACAGACAGAACTGCGCGCGGCGAGCCCCTCCGGCTTGCCGCGCCTAACTATCTGTCGGATCACTCAGACCGGCACGTCTCCGAGGCTTACCCCGTGCTTGCCGACCCGAGTCGTCACTTTTTTCCGACCGCCTTGGCGAGCGCTTCGCCCTCTTCGGTGGCCGAGCGCACCGCGCGCTCCGCAATCCCCGTCATCGAGGTCGCGAGCTTCGTCATCTCGGCGGTGTAATCGCTCGCCGTGCGCTGCCAGAATTCGCCCCAGAGGCTCATCGCGCGCATCGGATCGGGCGTTTCCGCCAACTGGGTGACCATCTCCTGGTCGCGCTCGAAGCGGGTCTTCAGAAACTCGAGCAACTCGATATTCTGCGCGATCATCGATTCCATCATCTTGAGCTGCGGTGCCATCACCGAGCTTACCGACCCCATATCGGGCACTGGCATGCAGCCAGCCATGTTCATCCCGGGTGCGGATTTCTTCTGTGCCATGTCAGCCTCCCTTGTGACTGGATGGCGCGAGCGTAGCATGGGTGCGGCGCACAGCGTTTGATTTGGAACAATCGTAGCGCGAAAAGCTTGGCTCAAGGCAAATGCCGAAAATTTGGGCCGAGATCGCGCGCCCGCGTATGCATTTCGAGCGTTAGCGTAAGTGAAGGACCGATGGCCGAGCCGCTTCTGATCCCGCGCCCCGAGGGGCTCTACTGCCCTAGCGGCAACTTCTACATCGACCCGAGTCGCCCCGTGGCGCGCGCGCTGATCACGCATGGCCATGCCGATCACGCGCGCGCAGGCCACGGGCATGTGCTGGCCACGCGCCAGACGCTGGAGATCATGGCGATCCGCTATGGCGAAGATTTCGCCGGGCAGCGGCAGGCCTATGAGGGGCCGCTCTCCGTAGGCGGCGTGGATGTCAGCTTTCACCCGGCAGGACATGTGCTGGGCTCGGCGCAGATCGCGATCACGCATCGCGGGCAGCGGATCGTGGCGTCGGGCGATTACGCGCGCGTCTCGAACCCCTCCTGCGCGCCCTTCGAGCCGGTGCCCTGCGATACGTTCATTACCGAGGCGACCTTCGCGCTCCCGGTGTTCAAACATCCCGACCCGGCTGACGAGATGGCCAAGCTGATGGCTTCGATGCGCGCAGCCCCCGAGCGCCCGCATCTGGTGGGTGCCTATGCACTGGGCAAGGCGCAGCGGGTCATCATGCTGGCGCGCGAGGCGGGCTATGACGCGCCGATCTACATCCACGGAGCGCTGCAAAAACTCTGCGACTATCACATCGAGCAGGGCATCCCCTTGGGCGATCTGCGCCCCGCCACGATGGACAAGGCCGAGGCGCGGGCGCTGCGCGAGGCGCTGGTGATCGCGCCGCCCTCCGCCTTTTCCTCGCCTTGGGTGCAGCGCTTTGCCGATCCGGTGATCTCTTTTGCCTCGGGCTGGATGCAGATCCGCGCCCGTGCCCGCCAGCGCGGCGTCGAACTGCCTCTGGTGATCTCGGACCATATCGACTGGGTCGACCTGACGCGCACGGTGCGCGAGATCGATCCATCCGAGCTATGGATCACCCATGGCCGCGAAGAGGCACTGATGCGCTGGGCCGAACTGGAGGGGCGCGTGGCTCGTCCGCTGCACCTCGTGGGCTATGAGGAGGAGCCGGAATGAAAGCCTTCGCGGTCCTTCTCGAACGGCTCGCCTTCACGCCGGGGCGCAATGCCAAGCTCGACGTGCTGGGTGATTACCTGCGCCATGCGCCCGACCCCGAGCGCGGCTATGCGCTGGCGGCGCTCACCGGAGAGCTGGAGCTGGGCCGGGCGCAGCCTGCGGTCCTGCGCGCGATGGTGGGCGAGCGGGTCGATCCCGAGCTGTTCGCGCTGTCCTATGACTACGTGGGCGATCTGGCCGAGACGATCGCGCTGATCTGGCCGCAGGAGAATACGGCCCAGGACGTCGATCTGGTAGAAATCGTCGAGACCTTGCAGGACACGCCGAAAACCCGCGTCGGGCCGCTGATCGCCGGGTGGCTGGATCGGTTGGAGCCCTCGGAACGCTATGCGCTACTCAAACTCGCGACCGGGGGGCTGCGCGTGGGTGTCTCGGCGCGGCTTGCGCGGGTGGCGCTGGCCTCGGTCGGCACGCCCGAGCTGGAGGAGATCGAGGAAATCTGGCACGGGCTCTCGCCGCCCTATCAGCCGCTTTTCGACTGGATCGAGGGCGGCGAGAAGCCCGAGCGTGCGGGGTTTGCGCCCTTCCGGCCGGTGATGCTCTCGACGCCCACCGATCTCGAGGCGCTCACCGACCTGCCACCCGGCGATTTCGCCGCGGAATGGAAATGGGACGGCATCCGGGTGCAGGCGGTGGCGGAGGGCGGCGAGCGGCGGCTCTATTCGCGCACCGGCGAGGATATCTCCGGCGCTTTCCCCGATGTGGTCGCGCATATGGGGTTCGAGGGCGCGCTCGATGGCGAGTTGATCGTGCGGCGCGGCGATCAGGTCGCGCCCTTTGGCGATCTGCAAAAGCGGCTGGGGCGGAAGTCTCCGGGCAAGGCGATGCTGGCCTCGCATCCGGCGGCGCTTCGCCTCTACGACATCCTGATCGAGGGCGAGGAAGACCTGCGTGCCCTGCCCTTCGACACCCGCCGCACGCGGCTGGAGGCCTTCGTTGCCGATCTCAATCCCGAACGGTTCGACGTCTCGGAGTTGCTACCCTTCGAGACGTGGGATGACCTTGCGAGCCTACGCGAAGCGCCGCCCGAAGTGGTCATCGAGGGCGTAATGCTCAAACGCCGCGACACGCCCTATATGGCGGGCCGCCCCAAGGGGCCGTGGTTCAAGTGGAAACGCGATCCGCGCATCATCGATGCGGTGATCCTCTACGCTCAACGAGGGCATGGCAAACGCTCGGGCTTCTATTCCGATTTCACCTTCGGCGTCTGGGACGGTGACCGGCTCGTGCCCGTGGGCAAGGCCTATTCCGGCTTCACCGACGAGGAGCTGCGCAACCTCGACCGTTTCGTGCGCAATCACACCGTGGAACGCTTCGGCCCGGTGCGGTCCCTGTCGCCCGATCTGGTGGTGGAGGTCGCCTTCGAGGGGCTCAACCGCTCCACCCGGCACAAATCCGGCGTCGCGATGCGTTTCCCGCGCATCTCGCGCATCCGCTGGGACAAGCCCGCAGGCGAGGCCGACCGGATCGAGACGCTGCGCGCAATGCTGCCCGAGGTCGAGCAGCCCTAGCGGGTCAGCACATAGGACCCCGGCGCGTCGCAGAGCGGGCGATACTTGCGCCCCTTGCCCATGGGCGGCGGCGCGATCTCCTGCCCGTCGCCCGTCTTGCGCAGCCATTTCGCCCAAGGCTCCCACCATGACCCTTCGCGCGGCGCACATTCCGCAGCCCAGTCCGATGCGGAGGGGTGCAACATGCCGGGGCGATGCTCCATCAAGCGGTAGCTCGCCCGCGGCGCACCCGGCGGGCGCACGATCCCGGTATTGTGCCCGCCCGAGACCAGCGCGAAGGTGACGGCGCCCGGCAGCGACCATGTCAGCTTGAAGACCGAATGCCAGGGCGCGATGTGATCGGTCTGGGTCGCGACGGCGAAGACCGGCGTCTCGATGTCCTGCAGGAAGACCGGCGCGCCGCGCGTGTCCATCCGCCCCTCGGCCAGATCGTTGTCGAGGAACAGACGGCGCAGATATTGCGAGTGCATCTTGTAGGGCATCCGCGTCGCGTCGTGGCTCCACGAGGCCATCGCGCCATCCGTCTCGCGCTCGCCCATCAGATAGGTATGAACAGCCTGCGACCAGATCAGGTCCTTCGATTTGAGCATGGTGAAAGTGCCCGCCATCGCGGTCTTGTCGAGATAGCCCTCCTCCCACATCATGTCTTCGATCAGGCTGAGCTGGTCTTCATTGGTGAACAGGCTCAATTCCCCGGCTTCGGTGAAATCGACCTGCGCCGCCAGCATCGTCAGCGAGGCCAGCCGTTCGTCGCCATCGCGCGCCATCGCCGCCGCCGCGACCGACAGAAGCGTGCCGCCGAGGCAATAGCCCAGCCCGTGTACCTTTTCCGCCCCGGTGATCTCGCAGACCGCATCGAGCGCCGTCATCACGCCCTCTTCGCGGTAATCGTCGAAGCCCAGATCGCGGTCGCCCTCGTCGGGGTTCTTCCACGAGATCGCGAAGACGCTGAAACCCTGCCCCACGAGCCAGCGGATCAGAGAATTCGTCTCCTCCAGATCGAGGATGTAATATTTCATGATCCATGCCGGCACGATTAGCAGGGGCACCGAATGGACCTTCGGCGTGCTGGGCTCGTATTGCAGCAACTCGATCAGATCGTTGCGCAGCACCACCTTGCCCGGCGTCAGCGCGACATCGGTTCCCGGGATCAACGTGGGTTCCGGCTTGGTGTCGCCGGTCATCACCTTGACCGCATCCTCGCCCCAATAGCGCGCCCCGCGCATGAGGTTCACGCCGCCCTCCTTCAACGTCTGGGCAAGGACCAGCGGATTGGTCGCGATGAAATTCGTGGGCGACGCCATGTCGAGCCATTGCCGCGCGTAGAACTGCATCATCTGTTCATGGCGTGCCTCGACCCCGCGCACATCGGTCGTGGCGTTGTGCCACCATTGCTGGGCGTGGAGGAAGCTTTGCGCATAGAGGGAATACGGGAACTTCTGCCAATCGGGCGCGGAAAACCGGCGGTCCTGCGGCAGCGGCTCGAGCGGCTGCGCGCCCTCGTCGTCGCTCCGGTGCGGTGCCATCTCGCGTAACAGGTGCATCCATTTGCGACCCGCTTTCCAGCCCAGCTCGGCCTGCTTGCCGGGGCTGAGCGCAAGATGGGTCGCCCAATCGGAAAACGCGAGCCCGAGCGAAATCGGAGACAACCCGCCTTCGGCCCGGCCCATCAGCGCGTGGGACAACCGGTCGAGCCGCTCGAACGAGGCCAGCGCCGCGCTGTGCTCCTCGGCCTGAGGCGTGTCGGCCTGTGCAGATTTGCCCGCAGCTTTTCCGGCACCCTTGCGGGCGCCCTTGCGCGTCGGCGTCTTGTCCCCGGCCAGATCCTTCATCCCGCAGCCTCCTAGCGTTGCGATTCCGCGCAGAACTTACCGCATAAACGATGACAGCGGTTTGACCTGACGCAAGAGAACGCGCCCTCGCGACTCTTCACGCAAATAAGAGCCAATCTCACATAGGCGGGAGGCGCATGAAATATCGGAACTGAGGCATTGCTGCATCGGTTCACCCTGCACATCTCGAGACGCAGAGGCAAAGGCGAGATGGCAAACCGGGACGCGCCACCCCCGGGGACCGCTGTCCGCTGCCGATGCCCCGCGACATACGGATACGACATACGGAAAGACCGGGTTTTCTCTCTCCACCCTTCCCTCTGCCCGGGTTTCCGGCACGACCTGCTTCCGGGTTCTCCTGTCTCTCTTGCCCGGAAGCAGGCCCCTTCACTCCCAACTCCCCGCCCCTCTCGGGCGGGGCTTTTCTTTGCCCGCCTCACCTGCGCGATAGAGCACGCAAGCCTGCGCGCGGCCGCGGGGTGACACCGTGCGCCTGCGTGCTAGCTATGCCCGGTCATGTTGAGCAGGCTTCGAGACAATATCATTCCGCTGACAGTCGCGCTGTCGCTCCTGATGGAGCTGATCGACGCGACCGTGCTGGCGACCGCGATCCCGGTGATCGCGCGGGACCTTTCGGTGCCGGTGCTGTCGCTCAAGATGGCGATGGCGACCTATCTGATCGCGCTCGCGGCTTTCGTGCCGATCTCGGGCTGGATCGCGGATCGCATCGGGGCGCGGCGGACTTTCCTCGCGGCGATGGGCGTGTTTCTCGTGGCCTCGCTTCTCTGTGCGATCCAGACGAGCCTGACGGGGCTGGTGCTGGCCCGCGCGCTGCAGGGCATCGGGGCGGCGATGATGAGTCCGGTGGGCCGGTTGATCGTGCTGCGCCACACCTCCAAGGAGGAGATGACCCGCGCGATGGTCTACGTCACCCTGCCCGCGCTGATCGGCCCGGCGCTGGGCCCCTTCGTGGGCGCGACGGTGACGACCTTTCTCGGCTGGCGCTCGATCTTCCTGATGAACTTGCCGCTCGGCGCGCTGGCGATCTGGCTGACGCTGCGCCACATGCCCGCCGACGGCCCTCCCGAGCCGAAACCGTTCGACTTCCCGGGCTTCCTGCTGTCTGCCGTGGGGCTGGCGGCGGTGATGACTGGCTTCTCCGCGCTGGGCGAGCATATCCTGCCATGGCAGGCC
>MDSW01117534.1_pt1 | contig 21115 bp, 22 predicted proteins | sample 811171 | NCBI WGS metagenome assembly MDSW01 (sample SAMN05326641, study PRJNA326480) | marine metagenome | isolation source: seawater | place: Atlantic Ocean: North West | collected 2012 | reverse complement strand
TTTTTCAAATTTACTTTCTTTTGCATAAGATTTTAGTGGGATAAGAATAAACAATAGAATTAAAAAATATCTAAACATCATATTATTGATTACATATGAATTGCTCTTCCATCAACACTTAAGGCTGCTTCTTTTACTGCTTCACTTGTTGTTGGATGAGCATGACAAATACGAGCGATATCTTCAGCACTGCCACCAAATTCAATTGTGGTAACAATTTCTGCGATTAGCTGACCTGCATCATGTCCTATTATGTGTGCCCCAAGAATAGAATCGGTTTTTTTATCAACTAAAATTTTAACAAAACCTTCGGGTGAAGAAGTTGTCAAAGCTCTACCATTAGCCATAAATGGAAATTTTCCAACTTTGTATTCTGTATTTAATTTTTTTAATTGTTCTTCTGTTTTGCCAACAGACGCAACTTCAGGATTTGTATAAACAATTGCCGGAATATTATCATAATTTATATGAGTTTTTTGACCTTTAATAATTTCTACACAAGCAACTCCCTCTTCTTCTGCTTTATGTGCTAGCATAGGTCCTGGAACAACATCGCCTATAGCATAAATATTATCTACAGTTGTTTTAAATTTTTTATCTATAATGATTGCTTTTTGATCATTTAATTTAACTCCTATTTTATTTAAATTTAAACCTTCAGTATTTGGATTTCTTCCAACTGCTACCAATAAAACATTATAGTTTTCAGTAATTTGTTTATTGTCTAAAGTTGATTGCATTTTAACTTCAATATCATTTTTATTTGTTTTTGTTGAAACCACTTTGTTTGATAATTTAAAATTAATACTTTGTTTGTTTAAAGATTTCATAAATTCTAAAGCAATCTCACCATCCATACTAGGAACGATTCTATCCAACGCTTCTACTACAGTAACTTTTGTGCCCAATCGTGACCATACTGAACCCATTTCTAAACCTATATATCCACCACCAATTACTAACATTGACTCTGGAACCGCATCTAAAGATAGTGCACCTGTAGATGTAACTATTTTTTTTTCATCAATGGTAATCGATGGGATCTTTTTAGAACTAGATCCTGTTGCAATAATAAAATTTGAAGCAGTATGTCTTCTTTCATCTTTATCATTTTTTACTTGTATTGTTTTACTATCAATAAATGAGGCTTGTCCGATGAGTTGAGTGATTTTATTTTTTTTAAACAAAAATCCTATTCCTGTTGTAAGTTTTGTGACAATCTTATTTTTACGAATCATCATTTTACTAATATCAATATTAATTTTGTCGGCAGAAATTCCGTGTTCATCAATGTGGTTTTCTATTTCAGAAAATTTTTCTGTTGAGTTTAAAAGTGCTTTAGAAGGAATGCATCCAATATTAAGACATGTTCCACCTAACGTTTTTTCTTTTTCCACACATGCAACTTTCATTCCTAATTGCGCAGCTCTAATAGCAGCAACATAGCCGCCAGGGCCACTTCCAATTACAATCAAATCAAAATCTGGCATTTAAAAACCTAGTATTAGTTTTGATGGATTTTCTAATAAATCTTTAACTGATACTAAAAAACTTACACTTTCTTTTCCATCAATTATACGATGATCATAACTTAAAGCAACATACATTATTGGACGAACAACGACTTCATCGTTAATCACTACAGCTCTTTTTTTGATATTATGCATTCCCAATATACCTGATTGAGGTGTATTAATTATTGGTGTACTTAACATTGATCCGTAAACACCACCATTTGAAATTGTGAAAGTGCCCCCTGTTAAATCATCAATAGTTAAGGTTCCATCTTTTGCTTTTGAACTTAAAGTAAAAATATTTTTTTCAATATCTCCAAATGTCATTTGATCGGCATTTTTTAAAACAGGAACGACTAATCCTTTTTCAGTACCAACTGCTATGCCTATATCAAAATGATTTTTATAAACTATATTATCATCTCTAATTTCAGCATTTACTGCTGGAAATTCTTGTAATGAAGCAACAACTGCTTTTACAAAAAATGACATAAAACCAAGTTTTACACCATATTTTTGATTAAAATCATTTTTCTTTGATTCTCTAATTTCAATAATAGAATTCATATCTACTTCATTAAATGTTGTTAATATTGCAGCTGTATTTTGTGAATCTTTTAAACGATTTGCAATTGTTTTTCTTATCTTTGACATTTTGACAATTTCTTCTCTATCTTTGGTCGAAATATTTTTATTAATTGAATCATTATTAAGGTGATTAATTAAATCCTCTTTTGTAATTCTTCCATCTGCTCTTGAAGATTTAATATTAGAAGAATCTAATTTATTTTCTTCAACCATTTTTCTAACAGCTGGAGATAATTTTTTTTCTTCAATAGAATTTTCAATATTAATGTCATTACTTTGTTGATTGTTTAAAGAAGGCTTTTGTTTCTCTTCTTTTGGAGAATTTGATTTCGTTATTTCATTTTGATTGTCATTAATAATTCCCAAAACACCTCCAATCTTTACATCTTCACCAACTTGAACTTTAATTTCAGATAGGGCTCCTGCTTTTGGAGCAGAAACTTCAACTGTTATCTTATCAGTTTCTATTTCGACTAAGGGTTCATCTTCATTAAAATTATCACCAATATTTTTCAGCCATTTTGAAACAGTTGCCTCTGTGATAGATTCACCTAAGGTTGGAACAATTAATTCAACAGACATTTTTTTTACTTAATATCATTATAAGGTATTTATTCAATTGGCAGTTTTCCTCTTATTTGGGATACCCCTGCCCAAGATTCAAGTACTTCTTTAATATTAGCTTCAGTTGCCAATCTAACTATGTTTTGTTGGTTAATCACATGTCGATTAGCAATTCCTGTAGCAGGAGGTGCAGATGGGCTTCTACCTACATAAATCAGTTTTTGTTGATTAATACCCACATCCTTCATAACATTTTCTATACGACTCCTTACAAAACCCCAACAACCCATATTTTTTGGCTCTTCTTGACACCATATTACTTCTGCATTCATATAATTATTTAACTCTTCCTTAAAATTGTCATATGGAAAAGGGTAAATCTGCTCTAACCTTATAATAGTTATATTTTTTAAATTCTTTTCTTCAATATATTCTGCAAGTTCAAAATATATTTTACCTGAACAAAGTATTAATCTTTTGGTTAATTTTTTTTCTTCAATGGAAATGTCGTCTGTAAGTATTCTATGAAAAGTTGAACCATTGGTAAAATCTTGAATTTTTGATACATTTTTTTTATGCCTAAGTGTTGATTTAGGTGTCATAACTATTAGTGGCTTTCTGAAATTACGATGTAATTGTCTTCTTAGAACATGAAAATAGTTCGCAGGACTTGTACAATTTACAACTTGCATGTTATCTTCAGCACACATTTGTAAGAAACGTTCTAATCTAGCACTAGTATGTTCTGGACCCTGACCTTCATGACCATGCGGCAGTAAAATTGTCAATCCAGACATTCTAAGCCATTTTCTTTCACCACTAGTAACAAATTGATCAATCATAATCTGTGCACCATTTGCAAAGTCTCCAAATTGTGCTTCCCATATAACTAAAGTTTTTGGATCAGCTTGGGAATAGCCATATTCAAAACCTAAAACTCCAAATTCAGATAAAAAACTATCTACAATTTCAAAATATCCTTGTTGTTGTTGAAAGTGTCGAAGAGGAACAAATCTTTTTTCATTAACCTGATCATAAAGTACAGAGTGGCGCTGACTAAAAGTACCTCTTCCTACATCTTGTCCTGATAAGCGCACTCCAAAACCTTCATCAAGAAGAGTTGCGAAGGCTAAAGATTCTGATGTAGCCCAATCAATAGATTCACCATTTTTAATTGATTGTATTCTATTAGTATAAATTTTTTTAATTCTTTTATGTATATTAAATGTTTCTGGTATTTTGTGAATTTTATCTGCAATGTTCATAAGTTTTTTTTCTGATACTGAGGTTATTCCTTTACGAGCATCAAAAGTAGCAGTAGATAATCCTGACCAGCTACCTTCTAACCAATCTGCTTTATTTGGTTTATATGATTTTCCTAGATCAAATTCTTTATCCAAAAAAATTTTAAAATCTAAACAAATTTTCTGTGCTTCTTCTTTATTAATTACTTTTTCTTGAATTAATTTTTTTTCATATAACTTCTGTGTAGTAATATGTTTCTTTATAGCTTGATACATTAAAGGTTGAGTAAAAGATGGTTCATCAGCTTCATTATGACCTGACCTTCTGTAGCAAAACATATCAATAACAACATCTTCTTTAAATTTAGTTTTAAATTCTGTTGCTAAACGACAAACGTGAACAACAGCTTCTGGATCATCACCATTTACATGAAATATTGGGGATTGTACCATTTTAGCAATTTCTGTACAATATGGCGCTGATCTTCCATAATGTGGCATAGTTGTAAAACCAATTTGGTTATTAATTACAAAGTGAATTGTTCCACCTGTTCTAAAACCCCTTAATTGAGACATGGCAAAAGTTTCAGCAACTACTCCTTGTCCCGCCATAGCAGCATCACCATGAATTAATAATCCCATTATTTTGTCACTGGTCTTATCTTTCAATTGAGTTTGTTTGGCTCTAACCTTTCCTATAACAACAGGATTTACCGCTTCTAAATGTGATGGGTTTGGAGTTAAAGATACATGAATTTTTTTTCCATCAAATTCTCTATCAGAAGATACTCCTAAATGATATTTTACATCTCCAGTTCCAAGAACTTCATTAGGATCATTTGCAGTACCTTGAAATTTAGAGATTATACTTTTGTATGGCATACCAAGAACTGCAGCTAATAGGGTTAAACGGCCTCTATGTGCAGTACCTATTATTATTTCCTCAATTCCAGCCAGACATGCTTGCTTAACAATCTGTTCCATGCCAGGAATCATGGATTCCCCACCTTCTATTCCATAACGTTTTGTCCCTAGAAATTTTTTATCTAAATATTGTTCGAAAAGTTCTGATTCAACAAGTCTTTTATAAATTGTTTTTTTACCATTAGATGTAAAATTTGTTTTATTGCGGACTTCTTCTATTCTTGCTTGTACCCATTGCTTTTGCTCAGGTTGTTGCATGTGTAAAAACTCAACACCAATAGAAGCTGAATATGTTTCTTTTAAAATTCGAATTATATCTTTTAAAGGAGCTTTGTCTAATCCAAGACTTCCATCTATAAATATTTCTTTACTGAGATCTTTTTCGGTAAAACCATAGTTTGTGTAATCTAATTCTGGATGATAATCTTTTTTTGTAATACCTAGTGGATCTAAATTTGCAATTAAGTGTCCATTAATTCTAAATGCTCTAATCAGTCTCAAGGCTCTAATAGAATCAAGTGTCGATGCTTTAAAAGAATTTGTATCAATATTTACAGTTTGTTTTTCTACTTTATTAAATGAAAAACTATCAATTATACTTGTTGGTCTATTTTTCCACTTGGGGCCCTTAAAATCTTTAAGTACAGAAATATCATCGTCATTAAGAGATTGAAAAAAAGATGCCCAACTTAAATCAACACTTGAAGGATTTTCTTTAAATTTAAAATAAAGTTCTGCTACATAAGGAGCATTGGTACTATTTAAAAAACTATCGTTCATTAATTTACAAAACTATATACCAATTAATATAAAAATAAATTCATAGAAATTAAATTTGAATATTCCTTTTTTGCATAGCCTCTAACATTGTTTGACCTAAAAGTGCAGGAGATTTTGCTACATAAATTCCTGCTTTTTCTAAAGCATTGATTTTAGATTCCGAGCTGCCTTTATTTCCTAAAATGATTGCTCCAGCATGACCCATTCTTTTACCTTTAGGAGCTGATTTTCCAGCAATGAAAGCAACTATTGGTTTTTGTGTAGCAACAGAACTGATAAATTCTGCTGCTTCTTCTTCTGCTGTGCCTCCAATTTCACCAATCATTAAAATTCCTTTAGTTTCTTCGTCTTCAATGAATAATTTAAGGCAATCTATAAAACTCATTCCATGAATTGGATCTCCTCCAATTCCAACACTTGTTGTTTGTCCTAAACCAACCTCAGATGTTTGCCAAACAGCTTCATAAGTTAATGTTCCTGACCTACTAACTATACCTATTTTTCCTTTTTTATGAATAAAGCCTGGCATAATTCCTATTTTGCATTCATTTGCTGTTATTATTCCAGGACAATTAGGTCCTATAAAATATGTGCCTTGTTTGTTTATTCTTTTTTTAATGTCAATCATATCTAAAGTAGGTATCCCCTCAGTAATACAAACAATAACTGGTAAATTAGAATCCAATGCTTCATGAATAGCATTTGTAGCATATTTTGCAGGTACATATATTACGCTTGCATTAGCATTTGTAATCTTTACAGCTTCTTCAACTGAATTAAAAACTGGTAGCCCTAAGTGTTTAGAACCTCCTTTTCCAGGAGTTACTCCGCCTACTAACTTAGTACCATATAATATAGCTTGTTCAGAATGAAATGTGCCTTGTGATCCAGTGAATCCTTGGCATATTAATTTTGTATCTTTATTAATAATAATTGACATTATATTGCAAGTGCTACAACTTTTTTTGCAGCTTCAGTAAAATCATCAATCGCAATTAAATCAATATTAGAATCATTAATAATATTTCTTCCTTCCAAAGCATTTGTGCCTTGAAAACGAACAACTACTGGTAAGTCAAAATTAATTTCTTTTATTGCTTCAATGATTCCTTTCGCTATCATATCACAATGAATTATCCCTCCAAATATATTGATAAAAACAGCTTTAACCTTTGGATCAGATTGAATAATTTTAAAACCCTTAATTGCTCTTTCTTTATTTGCTGTTCCGCCTAAATCAAGAAAATTTGCAGGTTCTTTGCCAAATTGTTTTATAATATCCATCGTGGCCATTGCAAGTCCAGCTCCATTAACCATGCATCCTATTTCTCCATCTAATTTGATATAACTCATATTGTTTTTTGCTGCTTCTAATTCCATTTCATTTTCTTCACTTAAATCTTGTAGATTCAATAATTCGGGATGTCTAAACAAAGCATTATCATCTAAATTTATTTTAGCATCTAAAAGGATTAATTGTCCTGCATTATTCAAAACCAAAGGATTAATTTCAATTGTTGAAGCATCCAATTCAACAAATGCTTTACAGAGCTTTGATACTATATCTTTAAATTGATCAAATTGATTTTTATCAAAATTTAGCATCTCCTTAACATTATTATTTATTTCAAAAGATTTAAGGCTAGAAAAAAAAATTTTTTTAATTTTATCAGGATCCTCTAATACAATTTTTTCAATATCAATACCTCCGGATTCCGATAACATGAGCATTAAATTAGATGAATTTCTGTCAATTAAGAGACTAAGATAATATTCTTTTTCTATTAAACATGATTCTTCAATATATATTCTGTTAACTTTTTTCCCTTTTTCACCTGTTTGTTTTGTTATAAGAGTATTGTTTAACATAGCATTAGCAATATTTACTACTTGTTCTTTTGATTGAGCTATCTGAACCCCGCCTTTTTCGTTAATAGATTTTAAAAAACAACCTGCTCCGCGACCACCTGCATGAATTTGCGATTTAACTACCCACGGTGGACCATTTAATGAATCCAAATCTTTACCAATATTGTCTAAGTTTTCTATATAATAATTACCATTAGGAATGGGTAATCCAAATTTCTTCAGGAGTTCTTTAGCCTGATATTCGTGGAGGTTCATTATTTATTTTTTTAGAAGTTTAGTTGCTAAATTAGTCAAAGTTTTAACTGCATTTACAGATTTGTTAAAATGTTTTTTTTCTAGCGAATTCAATTTTAACTCAATTATTTTTTCTACGCCTTTTTTACCAATTACAACAGGCACACCAACATATAATCCTTTGACACCGTATTCACCATTAAGATATGCGGCACATGGTAAAACTCTTTTTTTATCCTTTAAATATGATTCTGCCATAGCAATAGCAGAAGAAGCAGGTGCATAGAAAGCTGAGGTTTGCATTAATTTTACTATTTCTGCTCCTCCATCTCGCGTTCTTTGAATTATGGAATTAATTTTTTTTTGCGATATTTTTTTTAATTTTACTAGTTCTGGAATAGGTACTCCTGATACTGTTGAGTATCTAATCAAAGGAACCATTGTATCGCCATGACCACCTAAAACAAATGCATCAATATCTTGAACAGATACTTTAAGTTCTTCAGCTAAGAAGAATTTTAATCTTGAACTATCTAGCACTCCTGCCATACCAACACACATATTATTTTTAATTCCTGCTGAAGTTTGTAAAATACTAACCATGGCATCAAGTGGGTTTGTAATGCAAATTACAAAGGCTTTCGGGCAGTATTTTTTAATTGCTTTACCAACTTGTTGAATTATTTTTGAATTTTTTTCGACTAAATCATCTCGTGACATTCCTGGACGTCTAGGAAAGCCTGCTGTTACTATAACAACGTCTGAATTATTCATATCTTTAAAGTTGGCTGATCCTTTAAATTGTATATTAAAAGACTCTATTGAAGATGATTGAGATAAATCTAATGCTTTGCCTTTTGGTATACCTTCAACAACATCAATTAGAGCAACATCTGCAATTTCTTTTAATCCAATTATATGAGCAAGTGTTCCACCTATATTACCTGCTCCCACTAGAGCAATTTTTTTTCTCATTTTAGCTGTATATAAGAATTATAATTCTGTAACAATAGCCTTCTTCAAATCAGCTATTGCTTTTGCAGGATTTAAACCTTTGGGACAAGAACTTGTGCAATTCATTATTGAATGACATCTATAAAGTTTTAATGAGTCATTAATTTTAGTAAGACGGTCTTTTCTCTCTTCATCCCTAGAGTCATTAGCCCATCTTGCAGCCTGCAATAAAACAGCTGGTCCTAAATATTCATCACTATTCCACCAATAACTTGGGCATGAAGTTGTACAACAAAAACATAATACACATTCCCATTGACCATCTAATTTTGCTCGATCTTTAGGTAACTGTTTGTTTTCTTCAATGTTTTTTGTTTTTTTTGTGTTGTTGATATTTCTTTTTAACCAAGGTGTAACTGAAGCAAGTTGTTTATAAGCATGTGATAAATCAGGAACTAGATCTTTTATAACTTTCATATGTGGTAATGGATAAATTTTAATATCTCCCTTAATCTCATTTATTGGTTTCAAACAAGCCAGTGTGTTAATTCCATCAATATTCATTGAGCATGAGCCGCAGACTCCTTCACGACATGAACGGCGAAACGTTAAAGAGGAATCTATTTCGTTTTTTATTTTTATTAGGGCATCAAGTACCATTGGACCACATTTTTCTTTATCTATTTCAAAAACATCTATTCTAGGATTTTGTTCTTTTTCAGGATCCCATCTATAGATTTTTAATTTAATAGGTATTTTAGACTCCGAAATTGTGGGATGATTAATACCCTTAATTATTTTTGAATTTTTAGGAAGTGTAAATTGTACCATTTTAATAAACTCTTTTCTTTGGAGGAATTGGTTGTATGTGGTTTGTTAAAGTATTTAAATGAACAGGTCGATTTCCTAATTTAACTTCTCCATCATTAGACAGCCAAGAAAGTGAGTGAACTAACCAATTTGTATCATCTCTTTCTTTATAATCCTCCCTTGCATGCGCTCCTCTAGTTTCAGTTCTATTTAAAGCTGAAAATAATGTTACTTTTGATTGCGCCATTAGATTGTGAAGTTCTAGAGTTTCAGTAAGATCAGTATTAAAGATTAATGATTTGTCATTTAAATTGATACAATTCATAGAATTTTCAATTTTTTCAAATTCTTTTATACCTTCGGATATCAAATCATGAGTTCTAAAGACAGAACACTTTTGTTGCATTATTTTTTGCATTTCTATTCTTATTTCTCCAGTTGTAATGTCGCCCTTATTATACCTAATTTTGTTAAAACGATCTATTATCGCATCAGTATCTGAAGAATTATCATTTAATTTTCCTGAATTTGGTTTTATTTTTTTTATTGCAGTAACACTTGCTGCCTTACCAAATACAATTAAATCAATTAGTGAATTTGTACCTAGTCTATTAGCACCATGAACTGATACGCATGCTGCTTCTCCAACAGCTAATAATCCTTCACATATATTTTCGGAATTTTCTAAAGTTGGATTTAATACCTCTGTACGGTGATTTGTAGGTATGCCTCCCATATTATAATGAACAGTAGGTAAAACAGGTATAGGTTCTTTAGTTAAATCAACTCCAGCAAAAATTTTAGCAGTCTCAGCTATTCCTGGTAATCTTTTTAAAATAGTTTCTTTATCGATGTGTTCTAAATGTAATAAAATATGGTCTGCGTTTTCACCACAACCTCTTTTCTCATTAATTTCTATTGTCATTGCTCTACTAACAACATCTCGAGATGCCAAATCTTTAGCATTGGGTGCGTATCTTTCCATAAAACGCTCACCATCAATGTTAGTTAAATATCCACCTTCTCCTCTGGCACCTTCTGTTATTAATACTCCAGCTCCATAAACTCCTGTAGGATGAAATTGAATAAACTCCATATCTGATAGTGGTAGTCCCCTACGTAGCGCCATAGCACTTCCATCACCAGTACAAATATGAGCACTTGTAGATGAAAAATATGCTCGACCATAACCACCAGTCGCAATGATAGTTTGATGTGATAAAAATTTGTGAATTTTACCGTCTTCTAAACACCAAGCAACTACACCATAACATTTGTTTTGATTATCAATTAAAAGGTCTAACACAAAATATTCAATAAAAAATTCAACATTGTGTTTTAAGGCTTGTTGATACAAAGTATGTAATAATGCATGTCCAGTTCTGTCTGCTGCTGCGCATGCTCGCATTGCAGGAGCACCTTCTCCATTATTTGTTAAATGTCCACCAAATGGTCTTTGGTATATTGTGCCGTCTTCAGTTCTACTAAAAGGCATACCATATTGCTCTAGTTCAATTACGGCCTCAGAAGCATTTGAGCATAAATATTCTATTGCGTCCTGATCGCCTAACCAATCTGAGCCTTTAACAGTATCATACATATGCCAACGCCAATCATCTTCTCCCATATTTCCTAGAGCTGCTCCAATGCCACCTTGGGCAGCAACGGTATGGCTTCTTGTTGGAAACACTTTGGTTATGCATGCTGTTTTGAGTCCTGCTTCCGCAACACCTAATGTCGCTCTTAAACCTGAGCCTCCAGCACCAATGATTATAACATCGTAATTATGATTAACAATTTCATAAGACTTAGACATTTAATTTAAATAAACTTTCAAAACTGAAAACAATATTAATAATCCCAAAACATAAACAATAGTACTTAAAATTAATTTAATTATTTTTTTTGAATTATTAGAAGAGACATAATCTTCAACAATTGTATCACACCCTATTTTGGAATGAATTAACATAGAAATCATCATTGATAAAAACAAGATAACATTAATAATAGAATTAAAAAAAATAGTAATTTGATAATAATTCATTTTAGAAAAAGAAATACAGCTATAAATAAACCAAAAAGTAAGAGGTATAAGTATTATTGCAGTGATTCTTTGAATGATCCATTTATTTGCATACTGTTTCATCAAATTAACCAAATTAAAATTGAAGAAATTAATGTTAAAAATATTACAATATAACCAGAGTAGGATACTGTTTTAATATCCATGCCCCACCCAATAGACCAATACAAATACCTTATCCCATTAAACAAGTGATAAAAAATGCCAATTGTCCAAAGAAATAATATTATTTTAAAAAAAATCGATGATGAAATGTTTTGATATATGTAAAAGTATTCACCGCCCAAAGCTATAAGACTTATCCATAAAACTATTAAAATGGTTCCTAAACTTAGAGCTATACCAGTTAACCTATGAGAAATAGACAAAACAGCGGTCATTAATTTTCTATGAATAGAAAGATGTGGGGATAAAGGTCTGTTATTGTTCATTTTGAAGCAAAAATTATATGATATATATCTAATAATTATATTTTTTTTGCAGAATTTCAAAAAAAATCATTGAATTAATCTAATGAACAATTTTTTTATAAATGTGTATAAATCTGTGGATAAATTATATTTAATTATTGATTTTCCTAAATTATTTAAAATTCAATATGGTTTAGATAAGCATATTTGTTGAAATTTGACATCTTTAGCATTATTTCTCAATTTGCCGGATATAGCTCTAAATTTCTTTGCTTCGGAGGAACGCCAAGATTTATTCATCATTCCCGCCGTTTGATGATTTTGAGTTTTCTTATCTAGAGAAGTGTCTGCCAAGGTGCTAACTAGTAAAGAAATTATCCGGCTTTATTATTTTAAATTTTTTTCAAAAAAATTTTTCATCTTATCAGCGTAAATTTCAGGATATTTCAGCATAGAATCTACATGATAAGCATCTTCAACCAACCAAAAATTAGAATTAATGTTGTTTTTAGATGAATATTTTTTAAAGTATTCAAAATGATGTTTAGGAATACGCATATCATTTTCTCCATGGGTAAAAAAATATGCTTGTGTAGGTGTTAACTTATTAGCTGGTGACAAATCAGATGGATTAATTCCCGTAAGTATTCTTCCGAACAAGCTTACTATTGGTCCAAATATATTAGGCATTCTATATCTAGAAATTTCATCTTTTAATATTAATTTAAATTCAGCAAGAGCGCTATCTGCCCAAATTGCTTTAATCTCACTTTCATTTGCCGCCGCAAATATTACAGTGCTAGCTCCAAGAGATATACCATGTAGCCCAATTTGATTGGATGAAAAATTTATTTTCTTTAAAAAATCAAAAGCTCCAAGCACATCTTTGTATTCTCTCAATCCTAAATTTTCATAATTACTAACCGTATCACTTTGCCCATAATTTCTAAGATCAATTGTCAGTGCATTAATTTTATTTTTGATTAATAAACTCGCAATTAGATTTGATTCTGGTTTACATTTTCCGTTCGGAAAGATTCCGTGTACAACAATAACAATAGGTCTATCTGGAAAATAATTGAATAACCATCCATTCAACTTTATGTTTGATTCTCTAGATGGAAAATAAACTTCTTGCCAAGTATTCAAATGATATTTTGTTGAAGGAAAATTTTTTCTTAATAAACTTTTAGATACTATTGGATAATCAAAATAATCATTTTTTGTACTCCATGTATTAGGTAATGATCCTTCATGCAAACCACATGATGGGTCAATACGAAGTATACTATAGGTAATATAAAATCCTACACTCGAGTAAATTATAATTACAAATAAAAATAATATAAAGATTAACTTTTTCATTTAATTTGCTTAATAATTGTCATCTCATATAAACGACTAGCAGTTCTTTTAAATTCTTTTTCTAATTTTTTAATTACACAAATTGAATTAATTGGAGCTGCTGCTAATAGAACAGTTGAGCAATGTTGTTCGTACAACATATCTATTAGACTAATAAATCTGCGGCATAAATCAGAATTATCTTCACTAAAAATAGGAATATTTTCAATAAATAATATATTAAATCTTTGAGCAATATTTCTATAATCTTCGTGAGCTAAATTTTCATCACAAAGTGACTTAAAACTGCATAATGCAACATTAGCTGTACAATTATTTATTAATATCTCTCTACTTTGCGTTTGTATTCTTTGTTGACTTAATGATGAATCACCAACAAACTTTTCAAATAACTTTTTAAACTCTTGATGAGTGTCTTGATTTACAGGAGTAAAATAGGTTTTGGATTGATTAAGTACTAAGCGCCTGTAATCTATCAAATTATCAAGCTCAATAACTTCAAAATCTGATAGAAGAAAATTTATAAAAGGATAAAAGTCATTTCTTTGAAGGCCGCCGGTATATAAATCTTTAGGATGAAAATTTGAAGTTACTACAGTAAATACTTTATACTTATCAAATAAAGTAAAAATTTTTTTAATTATTAAAGCATCAACAATGTTATAAATATGCAATTCATCAATAAAAATAACTTTGTTTTTTTTGCTTATTTTTTTTACATGGTTATCTAAATTTTGATCATGACTATTGTTAACATTTATAGCGGAATGGATTTGATTCATTAGATTATTAAAATGAATTTTCAATCCTACTTTAGTATTTTGATAAAACATATTTAATAAAAAAGTCTTACCAGTGCCTGATGGCCCATAAAGATAAATTCCTTTTTTATTTTTATTTGAAAAAAAATAATTATTTTGATTTTTTTTATCCCAAACTTTGTTAATTTTTTTTAATACTTCAATTTGCTTGGGATCTTTTTTTACAAATTTGTTTTCTATAAAACTATTGTATTGATCTAAAATTGTATAGCTCATTTTTGCTTTCCAATAAATTTAGATAATTTTTTTAATGTCTCTTTTTCTGATTTAATAATTTTTTTTTGTTTATTTTTATTATTTAATCTTTCATATTCAGATAATATAAATTTGATACTTTCATTAATTTTTTTATTCATGGAAGTCTTTTATACAAAGGTAATAAAGTTGAAAAAATAATAATAAAAAAACAAATGATTACTATTGTAAAAATACCAAATCCCCAATCTATTAAATAACCAAAAATTAAAGGTGAAAGAGCTGAAGCTAAGACTGCACTAGCGTGAAGTACCGCTTTAACAGTTCCAAGACTTCGAGCACCATATATTTCTGCCCATAGAGCGCCGATAAAAGGGATGCTGATACCTAAATTTAATCCGTAAAATGACATATAAAGAATCAAAAAAAAGAAATTTTCAAAAAATAACAAGAAAAAGATAGCTATAAGTAAGGGTAGATAAGTAGTTAATACTGTTTTTCTAGTATTAAATTTGTCTATTATTGGCCCACCTATTAACACTCCAATAATTGAGAAAAATCCAAAAAATAAATATCCACTTCCTAACATTTCAAGCGTCCATCCTTTTTGATTCATAATAAATATTTGATGAAACATTAATCCTGTGCTTATAAAAGACCCTGTAATAGAAAGAGGTAAGTAAACGTAAAACTTATCATCAACTAATACATCTCTAACCCTCCACTTTTTATTTATTGGATCTTCTTTGGTTTTTTCATTAAATTTTTTATGCCTTAAATTTTGATTACTTAAAACCATAAATATAATAGGAATGAATAAAATCAAACTTATAGAAGCAATGAACCAAACATTTTTTTCCCCTATATTATTGGATAAATAAACTACAATTATAGGGAATATCATTACCCCAACCATACCACCCAATGTGCTTACAGATATTGCTTTACCCCGATTAGCGCCAAAATATCTAGCCATTGTTGTTTCTCCTGCGTGCCCCATTGCTCCTTGTCCAAAAAATCGTAAAGAAAAAATTATAAAAAATAAATAAAATATATTATTTAAAAAAAAATACATTCCTATACAGGCTAAAAATAATCCTAGAGAAATAATTAAAGAATATATTCTTAAATCAATGTAATCTATAAGTTTGGCAAAGCTAACGAGTATCAAAGCACTAAGAGTAGTTGCTAGTGCATATATCAATCCAAACTCACCATCTGATAATAAATAATGATTTCTTATTTGTTCATTAAAAAGTGAAATAAAAAAAGTTTGTCCATAACTTGCAAAAAAAACAATTAAAAAGCCATAGATAAGAAGTTTAGGATCGAATAAAAAAAAACTTTTCATGAGAAACTAAATTTCAATAAAATATAGTTTCAATTTTTTTTTTATAACAGTTTGTTTTAGTCTAAAAAATCTACACAGATTTTTATAACGCTGTGGTTTAGGTAGATTAACAGTTTTAAAAAATAAATTATCATTACCAAAGAATGAAAGCTGTGAAATAGATTTATAATATGTTTTATTTATTTTATTTTTTTTTGGCATTTATCTCTCAGTTATTTTTTTTACCTTAATAAGTAGATTAACCATTTTATTTGTATTTATCCGGCCCGTATTAACATTGCGAGGACTAGGATGATAACTTCCAATTAATATTTTATTGTCAGGTAAGGAATATTTACAACCATGTTTAAATATAAAATTTTTGTTTTGAACTTCATAATATTGTTTATAGAAATTTAAACAGGCATCAAATGCTATTTTCCCCAAAGCAACTATAGTATTAGTATTTTGCAAGAAAGTAATTTCTTCTTTAAAATGTTTAAAACACGTTCTTAACTCTAATGATGTAGGCTTATCTCCAGGAGGAACACATTTCAAGGCAGTAGTTAAATAAAGATTATTTAACTTCAACCCATCTTTAACATTTATTGACAATGGCTGATTTGCAAAACCCGCTTTATAAAGACATTTAAAAAGAAATTCTGCAGATTTATCTCCAGTAAAAACTCTACCTGTTCTGTTACCTCCATGAGCTGCAGGAGCTAATCCGATCATTAATAATTTTGCTTTTGTATCACCATAACCTGTTATAGGTTTGCCCCAATATTCTTCTGCAAGATATTGGCGTCTTTTTTCTTTTGCGATTTTTTGCCTAAAACTAACTAGTCTAGGACAAAGTTGACATTCAGTTATTGATTTATTTAATTTTATTAAATTCATTAATTATAAGTTATGCAATTATAGTATACGACTTGTTCTGCCCATTAAATAATAAGCTATTAAACCAATCCACTCATGAGAACCGTGTTGTAGTGTATTAATATTGCCTAATAAATTTAAATTAGGTCTAAGAAATAATTTTTTTGACTGAGTAAAATCGACTGCATATGGAGTAAGCTCCCAATTATATTTTTCTGCTATAAAAATTGCTCGGTTCATATGAAATGCAGATGTTACAACTATCCATTTTTCATTTTTTTTTGGTGCAACTATTTTTTTTGAAAATAAAATATTTTCATAAGTATTTCTGGATTTATTTTCAAAGATGATTAAATTTGAGTCTATTCCCATTTGACTAAAAAATTTTTTAGCTACTTTAGCATGGTCAAGTTGTGGTTCATTAATTGAACCAGACCCTCCAGAAAAAATTATTTTAGCATTCTTATATTTTTTAATTAGTTTAACTGATTCTACTAATCTTTCTGCAGATCCATTTAAATTTATTTGATTATATTCTTTTGAAAGATATGGATTAGTTGCTCCTCCAAGAATTAGAATGCCATCAATTTTATTTGGAAAATCAAATTGGGAATGGTAATTTTTTTCTAATTTGAAAATTAAATAATTTCCGAATGGAAAAATTGCAAATATAATAAAAGAAAATATATTTAATATTAAGAAAAAATAAATAATTTTATTTTTTTTAAAAAAAAATAATAATGTAATTACAAGTATAAATAATAAAATTAATAAATTAAATGGATTGATGAAAAACCATAAAATTTTAGATAAATAAAAACTCATAATAAATCATATAATATCTAAAGATTATAATGAGCAATAGATTTAAAGTGAGAAATTGTATAATATTGATAATGGTCTTGTGGTGTAATGGATAGCACAGGAGTCTTCGGAACTTCTAGTTAGGGTTCAAATCCTTACAAGACCGCCAAATAATTAGGTTTAAATTGAACAATTACAAAAATATATTTTGGATATCATCTTACCCCAAGAGCGGTAATACCTGGCTAAGATTAATTTTCTATGGGATTTTTTTATCTAAAGATGGAAAAATTGATAATCTAAATATTTTGAATAAAATTCCAAAATTAGACACCTACGAAAACTTTAAATTCATTAAAAATATTTCATTAGATGATTACAATAAAATTTTTAAAAACAATGATTACAATGAAGAGGCAACAATTACACTTTCAAAATATTGGTTAGAGGCACAAAAAAGAATTAAAATAAAACAAAAATTTAATTTTTTCAAAACACATAATGCAAGATTAAAATTTAAAAATTATTTTTATACTGATGATTCAACTACTAAAGGATTTATATACATAATACGAGATCCAAGAGACATTGTAATTTCTTATTCAAAACACTTGAACAAGGATACTAACTCAACAATTAAATTTATTTTAACTAATAATATTCTTGGTAATCAGAAAACAGAAAATAAAATGCCTGAGTTTATTTATAATTGGAAAGGTCATTACAGGTCATGGAAAACTTTTGTTAAAGTGCCAAATCTAATTATAAGGTATGAGGATTTATTATATAATATTGATTATGAAATTAATAAAATAATAGATTTTTTTTATAAAAATTATAACATTGAGGTAGAAAACAAGAAGGAAAAAATTAAAAATATTATAAAATCAACAAAATTTGAGAATCTTCAAAATATAGAAAATAAGACTGGTTTTGCTGAAAAATCCGAACATTCAAATTTTTTTAGAATTGGTAAAAAAAACCAATGGTCAAATCAATTAACTGAAAATCAAAAAAGTTTAATTGAAAAGTATTGTGAAAAAGAAATGATCGAGCTTAAATATATTTAGAATTTATGTTATGTAGAAAATAATAAATATAATGGAATTTAAAAAACTTATTGAGCCCATAAATCTTCAAGATTTCATGCATAAATTTAATAATGCTGAAACATTTGTAATAAAAGGTAGTAAAAATAAATTTCTAGATTTAATTTCTTTAGAAGAAATTGAGAATGTAGTTAATAATGGTTGTAATTTCAGCACCCCATTAGAAATTATTCAAGATGGTGGTAGAAAGTTTTATGTTGAAAAAAATATTCCCTGGACACAATTTGCTTCAAATAAAACAATAATTAAAAAATTTCTTGAGAAGAATCATAGCTTTCTTATGAGAAATCAATCACAAATAAATCCTAAAGTTGCAGCATTAATTACCTCAATTGAAAATACATTTGATTTTGCTGCAGATTTACATCTTTATGTATCACCTGTAACTTCAGGCTCAGGATATGATGCACACAGAGATCGACCACAACATAAAATATATTTGCAAGTGATAGGTCGAACTAATTGGACAATATTTAGTTATAAAAAAGATTTACCCGAAAATGTAGGTGCAATTAAATCTGTTGATGAAAAAAAATATTTAAATGAGCTTATGACAATTGAACTTAAACCTGGTGATTTATTATATATGCCTCCTGATACATTTCACAAAGTAAGAAATCATAATGAGCCAAGAATATCATTTAGTATTCCATTTAATAAAGTCGATCAAAAGTTTAAAAAAATGGATAGAACCCATATCCCATTTAAACAAATTTTTGAGTCAAACTTATAAAAATTTATAATTTTTTTTTTAATATTATGAATCTAAACCATAGACCTGATAAATTTCTTCATCAATTTTTGCATTAAAAGATAGGGATCGTCTTTCACCATCTCCATAAAATGGATTTACTGAATGATATAGATAATGAGGAAATAAGTAAAAATCACCTACTTTTGGTTTTTTAGAAAGATAACCACCTGACATAAATTGTTTTGAACCATGGTGAAAATTGATGCTGCCATGTGTGTTAATTTTTTCTTTTTGAATTGTATCTCCTAAATCATTCGGCACCATTAAATAACCCGCTCCTGAAATATGTCCTGAATGAAAATGAATTGGATTGTATTCATTTTGGAACTGCCTTACAACCCATGCACTTAATATTTCAAATTTTTTAATATTCTTATTAATTGATAATTTAATGTAAGCTTCAGTACTTTTATATAGAAACTCATACAAACCATTATCAATTATTTCTTTAGGTAATTTAATTTCTTGAGTTACTTGGCCAACTAAATCAGGGCCTGCGTCAAGTTCAGTAGATTTTTCCTTATTATCAACTATTTGGGAGTCAACAAAATTATTAATTTTTTCTATTAAAGCGTTTGGAATATTTATAATTGCAAGAGAGGGTCCAAAAGGTCTGATAATTTTTAAATGGGATTCTGTATTCATTTAATAATTAATTTTATCTGAATATTTTTTAATAATCAATTCAGCAATTTGTACTGCATTTAATGCAGCCCCTTTTCTTAAATTGTCAGATACAACCCAAATGTTAAGACCATTATCAATTGAGTCATCATTTCTAATTCTACTTATATAAACTTTATCTTCTCCAGCAATTTCTACAGGAGTAACGTATCCTTCATCTTTTCTATGATCAATAACTGATATACCTTCAGAATTTAGCAAGATATCATGGGCTTCTTTTTCATCTAATGGTGAGTCAAATTCAATATTAATTGACTCAGAGTGACCAATGAATACTGCTGTTCTGACACAAGTAGCTGATACCTTAATAGCTTCATCCAAAATTTTTTTTGTCTCATCTATCATTTTTTGTTCTTCCTCAGTATTTCCATTTTCTAGAAAAGAACCAATATGCGGGATAGCATTAAAAGCTATTTGTTTTGTAAATTTATTTTTTTTAATTTCTTGATTTGCATAAATATGCTGTGTCTGATTAAATAACTCATCCATGGCTGTTTTTCCGGCTCCTGATACAGCTTGGTATGTAGAAACAACAACACGGTTTATAATTGATTTTTGATGGAGGGGTTTAAGAGCAACTACCATTTGTATTGTTGAACAATTTGGATTTGAGATAATATTAATTCTGCTGTTATCTTCAAAAAATTCATCAAGTGCTGTTGAATTTACTTCTGGCACTATTAAAGGTATATTTTTTTGCATTCTAAAATGCGAAGTATTATCAATTACTATACATCCGGCATTTGCAGCTTTTGGTGCATATTCTGCTGAAACTTTTCCTCCTGGAGAAAATAATCCTATATGAGCTTTTGAAAAATCAAATTCAGCGAGATTTTCTACTATAAATTCCCTTTCTTTAAATTGAATTTTTTTCCCTTGTGATTTTGAAGATGCTAATAAATACAGATTATCAATGGGAAAATCCCTTTGGTCTAAAATTTGAATTATTTCACTTCCTACTGCTCCGGTTGCACCTACTACTGCAATGTTATATTTTTGACTCATTTTAATTACCAGATAAAATTTTGAGCTCTTCTATAACAGCATCACCCATTTCTTTTGTTGAAATTATTTTTTCGGCACCTTCTTTAATATCAGCAGTTCTAAAACCTTTTAATAAAACATTTTGGACAGCTTTTTCAACTAATTGACTATCTTCTTGCATATCAAAACTATACTTGAGCATCATCGCAAAAC
>MDSW01045550.1_pt1 | contig 21131 bp, 16 predicted proteins | sample 811171 | NCBI WGS metagenome assembly MDSW01 (sample SAMN05326641, study PRJNA326480) | marine metagenome | isolation source: seawater | place: Atlantic Ocean: North West | collected 2012 | reverse complement strand
TGGTGGAGCTAGGCGGGATCGAACCGCCGACCTCTTGCGTGCCACGCAAGCGCTCTCCCAGCTGAGCTATAGCCCCAAAAAATATGAATTATATATCACTAATATCTGTGGAGTAGATTTTTTGATATATTGATTCTTCATGAAAAACAGACCTGTTCTAATTGGTATAGGTTGCTTGCAACAAAAAGGATCTTTTGCTGAACTTGATGAAGCATTAATCTTGATGGAGCAAGCTACTATAGCCGCTATTCAAGATACTGAAAATTCTGCAATTGTTAACTACATAGACGAAATTCAAATTCCCAAGGGATATTGGGCTTATAGAGATCCAGGGAAATGGATTGCTGAAAAGCATGGATTTTCTGGCGCAACAACTAGCGTTACTAAAATAGGAGTTCTGCAACAGAACTTAATTAATTCTGCATGCAAAAAAATTATTAATGAAGAGATAAGGGCTAGTCTAATTGTTGGTGGAGAAGCTAGGTATAAAAAAATACAAGCTTTGAAAGAAGGAATAGATTTCGAGGAAATGAAATTACTTGAAAATCCAGATCATTATGTAAAAGCGAAGGATGATTTATATGTAACAGAAGAGCTTAACGCATTGGGTATGATGGCTGTTGGCTACTACGCCATTCTAGAGAGCGCAATGCGTTACAAACAAAAAAATTCTATATCGGATCATGAAAAATTTCTTGGTGATCTCTATGCTAATTTTTCAAAAACTGCATCAGGGAACCAACATGCGTGGAATCAAAAAATTTATTCCTCAGATGAGATTCGAAAACCTTCAGAGAAAAATCCCAGAATCGCATATCCATATAATAAACTTCATAATTCTAGTTGGAATGTTAATCAGTCATCAGCCTTGATACTGACCAGCGAAGAGATTGCAGATAAGCTTAATATCTCATTTTCAAAAAGGGTTTATCCATTAATTTCAAGCGAAACCAATCACATGATTGGTCTTATACAAAGACCTGATATGACAAATCCCTTGGGTCTTAAATTAGCAGCAGATTTCATCATTGAGACTGCGCAGAAAAATAAAATACACCCATCAATTTATGAACTATATAGCTGCTTTCCTGTCGCTGTTCAGATGTTTTCGAAGGCATTAAACCTCTCCGATAATATTAATAAGACAGTGACTGGAGGCATGCCTTTTGCAGGCGGTCCTCTAAATAATTATATGTTGCACGCATCTGCTCAAATGCTTTTAAAGATACGTGAAGATACAAGTGGCATAGGATTAGTTACTGGAGTTTCAGGCATGATGACAAAACAATCCTTGGCAATTTGGGGGAAAGAGCCAGCAATGGATTTTGAATCTAAGGACGTCACAAAACAGGCTGAAAAAATTGAGCTCGCTGTTCCCATGTCAAATCAAAAAGAAGGTGATGCTTTAGTAATTGGTTGTACAAGTCTTTATGAAAAACAAAATGCATCAAAAGCTGTTTTTTACGCAGAAGATTCAAAAGGTCAAAGATTAGTATTAACATCTACTGATAAAGAAATTATTAAACAAGTAGAAAAAGAAGAATGTATAGGATTAAAAGTAAAACACTCATTCAATCAAGCATTATCATTGGATTAATAGCATCCGCCCATTTGCATGCCGATCAAGGCATCGATACAGCTTTAAATAAACACCAAAAAACATTTGAAGAAGTTGCGTTGAAAATTTGGGATTGGGCAGAAGTTGGATATCAAGAGTATAAAAGCTCAGCGCTTTTAAAAGAGGAATTATTAGCAAATGGTTTCAGCATTAAATCTGGAGTTGCAGAAATACCAACAGCATTCATTGCAGAATACTCTAACGAAGGTCCAGTAATAGGAATTTTAGGAGAATATGATGCCTTACCAGGATTAATGCAGACAGCGTCCCCTTTCAAAGAAGAGAGAAGTGATGTCATTGCAGGTCATGCCTGTGGACATCATCTATTTGGCGCTGCATCTGCATGGGCTGCTATAGCAATTAAAGAATGGCTGATTGAAACAAATACCAAAGGAACAATTAGATTTTATGGTACTCCGGCAGAAGAAGGAGGTTCTGGAAAAGTTTACATGGTACGTGCCGGACTATTTAATGATGTGGATGCGGTATTACATTGGCATCCAAGCAGTTCCAACGCAGCAAATGCCGAATCATCTAATTCAAACAAATCTGCAAAGTTTAGATTCAGAGGTATTTCAGCTCATGCTGCAGGCTCGCCTCACAAGGGTCGGTCTGCTTTAGATGGAGTTGAAGCTATGAACTTAATGGTAAATATGATGAGAGAGCATATACCTCAAGAATCCAGGATCCATTACGTCATAACTAAAGGAGGTCTTGCACCAAATGTAATTCCAGATTTGGCTGAGGTTTATTATTACGTTAGGCACCCTAGAAGAGATAAAGTTCAAGAAATTTTTGATTGGGTAGTTGAAGCTGCAGAAGGTGCTGCTATTGGGACACAAACTAAAGTTACCTTTGAAGTGATGCACGGAAATTATTCTAAGCTTCCCAATCAAACTCTTCAAAAGATTATGTATAAAAATCTTCTATCTCGAGGTGGAATTCAGTATTCACATGAAGAGAATGAATATGCAAAAAAAATTTATAAGACATTAATCTCTCCAGGGGGAAAAATAGGAGATCAAGAAAATATTAGGCCTTACGCAACTAGCCATACTTATGGTTCAACGGATGTGGGTGATGTAAGTTGGGTAGTTCCGCAAGCGGGTTTAAGAACTGCAACTTGGGTCCCTGGTACTGCTGCTCACTCTTGGCAAGCTATTTCTTCAGGGGGACATTCAATTGGTTTAAAAGGAACGAAGTTAGCTGCACAAGTGCTTGCTGATACTGCAAAAGATTTGTACGAAAAGCCTAAAATTATCGCATTGGCAAAAGATGAGCATCAAGAAAGAGTTGGAAAAGATTTTAAATATTACCCCTTGCTGGGAGATAGAGACCCACCTTTGAATTACAGAAACTAATTCTTAAATTGTTAATATATAAATTTCCTATTTTTAAGATGACAAATTGTCAGCATATTGATATATTTTGGTATGTTTTAGGGGAAAAATTATGAAATTATTAAGACTATCTTTTTTACTGGCATTAGCTTTTACTTTCAATGCAAATATTTATGCACAAGATAACGAAGTGGAAAATATTGAGGAAGTGGTTGTTGTTGGTTCTCAAATTAAAGGAGCAAAGATCACAGGTGCATTACCAGTATCGGTGATTTCAAGTGAGGATATTGAATCACTAGGTGTGGATTCTGGTGATGAGCTTCTTGATAACATAGCTGAATTAGGGCAAAACACATTTAATCAGAATGAGTTTAGCGGTGGTTACAACGCATCCAGAGGAGATATTGGGGCATTTAATTTAAGAGACATCGGTACAGGTAACACTCTTACTCTTTTAAATGGGAGAAGGATAATTACTTCACCTGGCTATCAAACTGAACCAATTCTTGGTGGATCCATGCCAGTTTTCACTACAAATTCAAATGCTATTCCTGTAAATGGTGCGGATAGAATTGAAATTCTTAGAGATGGTGCTTCGGCTATTTATGGTGCAGATGCATTAGCAGGAGTTGTTAATACAGTACTTAAATCAAATTTTGTTGGCACAAGAGTTAGATATAAATTAAGTGGTTATGAGCACTTTTCTGCAAATGATCAAAAATTAAGTATTCAATGGGGTCAAGATTTTGATAATACAAATGTTTCTGTTTATTTTGATGCTTTTAGGAGAGCTGAGATAAGAGGAAATGAAGATCCTAAATGGTTAGCTCAAGATGCCAGAGTTTCCCCTGGTTTAGGAAAATTTGATGGTACTGCTTGGGACGATACTTCATGGAGGAATACAAATGCTGCATCACAGTATGGTATTTGGCATGGAGGTGGAAGCAGATACATTCATACTAGACCAAACACAGGAGGATGTGCCTATACTGGGACTGGTGGAGATACTTGTTTATATTTAAGCTCCTCAACAAATCCATCTACATCTTTAAGAGCAAAATATAATGAAACTCGATGGATGAGACCTGATCTAAAAAGAGAAAATCTTTTTGTTTTCGTCAACACTGAACTTGATAGCGGAATTGAGGCATACACTGAGATAGGTTACTACCATTCATTTGCAACTCAACAATTGTATGGAGGTACCACTTTAGGAGCTGGTTCTTGTGCTAAGACTGGTTCATGTACTCAACCATTTTTGGTACCTTTATCTAACTATTGGTTAAATCAGTTGGTTGATAGCGATGGTAATAAACTCGTTGATTCTTCGCAAATCAAAAATGGTTTGGGTTTATGGAAATCAAGACATAGATTCAATGCTCCTCGAGGATATGATTCTGATAGGGTCACTCTGAGGTTCCTGCAAGGCTTCAGAGGAAGCATAGGTGATTGGGATTGGGATACTGCAATTCTATGGTCTGATGCTAAGTCAAAACAAAAAAATAAAAATAGACAATCAATGACATTGCTAAATCAAGCTTTGGCACTATCTACTCCTAATGCATATAACCCTTTTTGTGGTGGACATGGGTGTAGTGACGAGAGCCCATTTACCATAGATATATTCAGAGAAAATACTACAAACCTATTTTTGATGGATTTCAAATTATCTAATAACAATGTATTCGAAATGCCTGCTGGCCCAGTTGGTGCATTAATTGGTTTTGAGGCAAGAGATGAGGAATATACTGATGGCAGAGATCCAAGAATTGATGGAACAATACCATATGTAGTTCCAGCTGGCCCTAAAGCGGGACTTACTTTCCCTCTTATTTCTGATGTTGTTAATTCAAGTGCTACTCCAGCGTCAAGTGGATCAAGATCAACGAGTTCATTCTTCGGTGAATTGCAAATTCCTTTACATGCAACTGTGGATGCTCAGGTTGCCGTGAGGTATGAAGACTCTGATGATTATGGTGACGCAACTGTTGGAAAGTTTGCGATTGGATGGCAACCCCTTGATATGGTTAAATTAAGATATTCTGCATCTGAAACATTTAGAGCGCCTGCATTGATTCTTGTAAATGAAGGATTTTTAGGAAGAAGTACTGCTACAAATGATGCTCTTCTAGAGTTCGCAACTGGTCTTGATTATGATACTTATTCAATGCAGAGGGTTACAGAAGGTAACCCTGGTCTAAAACCAGAACTTGGAGAAAACGAATCAATTGGTCTGGTTCTAGAGCCTTTAGATAATTTAATTATTACTCTAGACAAATGGTCCATAGAGACTGAAGACACTGTTGGTATTTTTGGTATGACTAACGCAATTCTTCTCGATACTCTTATTAGAGCTGAAGGCGGTGCTAGTGAGTGTACTGGAAATCCGAATGTTATTCGTAACCCTGTTCCTGAGGATACTGTAGATTGGGCTGCAGCTGGATTGTGCCCTGCTGGCCTTGTTGAAAAAGTTAATGACTACTATGTAAATGGTGATACTAGAACCATAGAGGGTTTTGATACAAGTGTCATCTACTCAATAGATACTGACTATGGTGTATTTTCAGCAAAATTTGTGAATGTTCATTATGATACAAAAAATCAAGAAGCCGGTGGTGATGCAAAAAGACTTAGTGATGCTGGTCAACCCGGTGGAACCCTTGCAGGGGTAGCCCCAGTTAGAGGTGTCAATGACCTTCTCGGCTTAAACGGTTCAATTGAAGATAAATATACAATGAAACTTTCATGGAAAAATGGTCCCTTCCATATGCTTGTTTCTGGCACTCAATGGGGAGAATTCTTTGAATCAGCTCATACAGAAACAATTGATGGTGAAAGAGTTATGTGGACTGTTGATTCTATGACCATGATCAATCTAACTCTAGGATATGAATTTGAAAATGATCTCAGAATAAGACTGCAAGTTAAAAATATTGAGGATGAGAGAGCGCCTCTTGCAGATGAGACTTTCAGTATGTTTTGGGGAGATTTGCATACAGATTATGGAAGAAACTACAGTGTAGAGTTCTATAAAAAATTCTAATACTTAAATTCCATAAAAAATTAATTAAGGGGGCTTATGCTCCCTTTTTATTGACATGAAAAAAATATCTATTTTATTAACAACACTTTTTTTAGCTTTAGAAGTAAAAAGCGAGGATCTATTTACTTTTTCATATGATTCATTTTTTCAAATACCTGTTTTCTATGTTGCGCCAGAAAAGATAAATAAGAACACCCGGCTAGTTGTTGTAATGCATGGAAGAAAAAGGAACGGAAAAGAATATAGAGATCAATGGGTACAAAAAGCAAAAGAATTAAATTTATTTGTTCTTGTTCCACAGTTCAGTGAAGCAAGTTTTCCAGGAGTTTATAGCTTTAATTATGGGAATGTTTTTACAGAAAATAATCAATCTCTTCCATCTAATAAACATTTATTTTCAATAATTGATCCTCTCGTAAAATTTTCTTTAGAAAAATTTAAAATTAAATCAGATCATTGGGGTATATATGGCCATGGAGCAGGTGCACATTTTGTTCACAGGTATGTACTTCACTATCCAGAAGCAACTCATACTTTAGCAATTGCAGCTAATTTAGGTTGGTATTTATCTATGACTGATCAAGACTGGCCTTTTGGATTGACCAACTCAAATATTGATGATGATATGCTAAAAAAAGCTTTTAGTAGATATTTCTTACTCATGCTTGGCAGGGCTGATACATCTACCAAGCCTAACTCGCAATACGTTAGAGAGCATTGGGATACGATAAATCTTCAAGGAGAGCATAGATTAGCTAGAGGAAGAAACTTTTTTAAATCCTCTATTGCAAAATCAAAGGAAGTAAATCAATTTTTTAAATGGGGGATGGTTGAAGTTCCAACAAAAAAAGGTCATGGTAATACTGAGCAAATGGTGCCTTATGCAGCTGAAATGTTTTACGCGAGACTAAAATAATGCAAGCCTATAAAAAAAGAGGTTTTTGGATTGGTTTAGCAGCCTTCTTTTGTATTATTCTTTCGCCTAATCCAGAATCTCTATCCTCTATTGGATGGGCTGTTGCTGCAGTAACATTGTTAATGGCTATTTGGTGGGCCACTGAGGCAGTTCCGGTGGCTGTGACAGCGCTTTTGCCTCTTGCCTGCTTTCCAATGCTTGGAGTCACGGATTTTAAAACCGCTGCCCTTCCCTATGCTAATCCGAATATCTATTTGTTTATGGGTGGTTTTATTTTAGCTTTAGGAATTGAGTCCTCAGGTCTTCACAAACGCCTTGCATTAAAAATGCTTATTGCAGTTGGCAAAAGTGGAGCTATGCTTGTTGGAGGATTCATGTTGGTATCTTCATTAATCAGCATGTGGGTAATGAATACCTCTACAACGTTAATGCTCCTTCCCATAGGTTTGGCTGTTTGTGCTAGTGTCGCAGAAACAATTCCAAATTTTTCTCATAGAGATAGGAGGAATTTTGAAATTTCACTTTTACTTGGCATAGCATATGCCGCATCAATTGGAGGAATGTCTACTCTGGTAGGAACAGCTCCAAACATAATATTTGTTGGCTTTATGCAAGAAACATATGGTCTTGAAATCTCATTTACTGATTGGATGAAGCTTGGAGTTCCAATTGCAACAATGATGTTAATAGCTTCATGGTACGCAATTACAAAAATTGTCTATCCTGTAAATTTTGTAGCAAGCATTGAAACTAAGCTTCAGCTTCAAAATATGCTCAGCGATTTGGGCCCTCTAGGCAAAGATGAAAAGAAAGTTTTAATTATTTTTTCTTTAGCTGCAAGTGCATGGATGTTTAGAACGCTGCTTGATAATTATATTCCCTTTTCCGGTTTAACAGATGCTGGGATTGCAATTATTGCTGCATTAAGTTTCTTTTTAATTCCATCAGAAAATCAGAAAACTGATCTACTTACTTGGGAACAAGCCAATAAACTTCCATGGGGATTACTTGTTTTGTTTGGAGGCGGATTATCTCTTGCCGCATCAATTGGCTCATCAGGGCTAGGTGGATGGATAGGTCAAGGACTTACAATTTTAGAAAACGTACCGCCAATTGTTCTGATACTAGCAGTAGCAGCTATGATTATATTTTTAACAGAAATTACTTCAAATGTGGCAACAACCTCTACGTTCTTACCTGTTGTTGGTGCAGTTGCAGTTGCATTGGGCATTGCCCCAATAGCTTTGACGATTCCTGTGGTTTTAGCTGCAAGTTGTGCTTTCATGCTTCCAGTTGCAACACCGCCTAACGCAATTGTGTTTGGCTCAGGTAAGTTAACTATCCCGGACATGATTAGAGCTGGTTTTGCATTAAATATTATTGGAATATTTTTGGTTACTCTTTTTGCATTTTATTTAGCTCCAATGATATTTTGATATTTATGGCTTATAGAAAATTTATTTTTTCAATTTTATTTCTAGCTTCAAATTCTTGGGCACAAGTAAGATATATTGATTATCCATCGCCTTTCCATTCAACGATTGGAAATTCAGGAATGGTTGTATCTCAAAATCAAGCTTCTTCAAATATAGGTATAGAAATTTTAAACATGGGTGGCAATGCTATTGATGCAGCTGTTGCAGTTGGATTTTCACTTGCAATCACTCTCCCCAGGGCAGGAAACCTAGGTGGCGGAGGTTTTATGCTGATTTATTTAAGCGACGAACAAAGAACTATAGCAGTAGATTTCAGAAGCTCTGCTCCGAATAACCTTTCAGAAAAAGATTTTTTGTTCCTAAAAAATAATTATGATCAACGCAGATATGGCTATAAGGCGTCAGCTGTCCCTGGAACAGTGGCAGGTATATTAGAGGCACACAAACGTTATGGCAATTTACCTCTAAAACAAATACTCCAGCCAGTTATTTCACAAGCAAAACAGGGAATATATGTCAGTTATGATCTCAATCAAGCCATTGGAAGTGCTGAGCAATTAATTTTAGATAGTGAATCTAAAAATATTTATTATAAAAATAAAGTTCCTTTGAAAGAACATATGCTCGTAAAACGATCTGATTTAGCATGGACATTGAATGAAATTGCTAAAGATGGTCGAGAAGCTTTTTATTCTGGATCAATCTCAGAAAAAATTGTTAAAGCCATGCAGCAAAATAATGGATATATTACAGCAAAGGATCTCAATAATTATCAGCCAAGATTCTCTCAACCAATACAAACGAGTTATAGAGACCACACAGTCCTTGCACACCCTCCTCCAGCTGGTGGAGCTGCGGTCCTGCTTGAAGGGTTGAATATTATTGAGAACTTTGAAACTAATAAAATGGGTCCAAATTCAGCAAGCTTTGTTCATCTATTTGCAGAAGCATTACAGCGAGGACACATGGACAGATCTAGATTTATGGGAGATCCAGCATTTTATAATGTACCTATAGAGAAAATTATCTCAAAGCAAAGAGCTGAATCTCATGCCAAAGATATAAATCTAAATTTAGTAACAAAATCAGAATCAATTAATCCAGAATCATTATTTAATGAAGGTGAAAACACAACTCATTATTCAATTATTGATAATGATGGAAATGTTGTCTCTAATACTTATACATTAGGATATTCTTTTGGTTCAGGAGTAACGATTCCTGGAACAGGAATTCTTCTTAATAATCAAATGAATAACTTTGCATACCAATATGGTGAGCCCGAAGTAATTGATCGATCAGCGAGTATTGGTAATAGATTTGAACCTGGAAAAAGACCAATGAGCACTATGTCTCCAATAATTGTCTTTGATAAGAATGATTCAATAAAGCTTGTTACCGGATCTCCGGGGGGCGCTTTAATTCCAGCTGCTATTTTAAGAGTAGTAACTGGAGTTATAGACTTTGATTTAAATCTAGGTGAGGCATCTATGTTGCCGCGAATTCATAAAGATTGGCCATATGAAAATTTGCTGCTTGAAAGAGGTTTTAGCAAAGATACTCACAATCTTCTTGAATCCTTTGGTCATGAGATCGAAGAATCAAAAACAATGGGCTCAACTCAGAGCATTTTAATATCCTCTAAAGGTGTTGAGGGGTTTGCTGATCTTAGAAGACCTAATGCAGGGGTGGCTATTCAGAATGATTAAAGCGTTAGCATTCATTTATAAAAAAAAGGGTCTATCTGATGGTGATTTCAAAAATTACTATGAAAAAAATCATGCGCCATTAGCAACTTCTCTTCTAACTTTTGAGGGTTACGAAAGAAATTTTGTTAATGCTAATATCAATCCTCTATTCGCTTCACTCGGATCAATCAGTATTTTTCAATATCAATCTATAGAATCGCTTAATGATATTGAGGAGCAAATGTCCTCAGATGCTGGAGATACCTTAAGAGAAGATGAACTTAAATTTATGGATGTAGCAAAAAACTATTTTGTTTTGACCCAGTCCGATCAATTAACTGAGCAGAGATTTGAAAAAAAGATTTTTTATACTTGTAATCATGAGGATGATTTAACTTCTTTAAATTCTTATGAAGGTTTGAAAAAAATCTCTGACAATATAATTCTTGAATCAACTGAAATGTTTGGGATTGCTGAATATGGAATCACTCCAAAAGCCAAATTTGATGTTTTAAAAAAATTGATTCAGGAGCATCCTAAAGCAATCATTACCTCTTGTGTTTCCTAATTAAAATTAACCAGATATTCTAGCGCTGCATTAATTCTATTATTTACTTCATCACGACTAAACAATGAAAGAGTTAATCCTAAAGAGGGAGATTGGGTCGAGCCAGTCATGGCAATCCTTATAGGTTGATTTAATTTAGGTGTAGTTAAACTGAGGGCTGTTTGAGCTTCCTTTAGAGCATTATCTATGGAGGTTTCATTCCATTGCTCAATGCTGTTTAATTTTCTTTGCACATATTCTAAAATTGTTTCTGACCCAATTAAAAATTTATTTGCTGCTTTTTCATTATATGAATTTAATTCAGAGAAATAAGGTATAAGATCTTGAGCTACTCCTAAAAGATTAGGTTTTGAGCTTCTCATTGCTGCAATAATTTCATTAGTATTTTTCTTTTGTGTGTAATCCAAGCTAAGAGCATCTAAAAATGGAATTAATCTTTTTTTGAAGTCATCAAAAGATAAAGCTGCTAAATGATGATTGTTAATCCAATCAAGCTTGGAGGGATCAAAAATAGCGCCTGCTTTTTGAACTTCTTGAATTCTGAAATCGGAAATCAAATCATCTAAATAGAAAATTTCTTTATCGCCTTTAGACCAACCTAGCCGAGCAAGCATATTAATAATAGATGACTCTAAATAACCTTGGTCGAAGAAATCCTGTAAGCTTGTTACAGCATTCCTTTTAGATAATCTTTTTTTATCCTGCCCTAGAACCATTGGCAAATGCGCATATTCAAGCGAATCATAGCCAAGTGCATTTTGAATATGGATTTGTCTTGGTGTATTACTTAAATGATCCTCTCCTCGAACAACAGTCGTAACCCCTTGATCAAAATCATCAACAACATTACATAAATGATAAGTTGGAGACCCATCACTTCTTAAAAGAATTAAATCATCTAGTTCAGAGTTTTGAAAAATTACTTCTCCTCTAACTAAATCATGAAAAACTAATTCGCCATCTTGAGGTGTTTTCAGTCTTAATACAGAGTTATTTGTTCTTTTAAGACCAAGATTTCTACTTCTTCCGTCATACATAGGTTTTTTGCCAGCTGCTTCCTGCTCTTTACGCATCTCTTCGAGAGTTTCTTTAGAGCAATCGCACCAATAGGCATTACCCGAATCTAAGATTTTTTCTGCGGCTGACATATATAATTCAGATCTTTCAGATTGACGAACGGGAGGCTCATCTGGATTAATTCCTATATCAGACAATCCTTTTAATATGTTTTCTTCAAATTCTTCTTTCGATCTTTCAGCATCTGTATCCTCAACTCTAATTAAGAATTTACCCTTATTTTGTTTTGCATATACATAATTAAATAAAGCTGTTCTAACTCCTCCTATATGCAAAGGTCCAGTAGGACTTGGTGCAAATCTTGTAACTTTTGTCATGAAGAATCTCTATTTAAATTTATCTCTTGCATTCTTTGATCATTGGCGATCATATCTTCTTTAGAAATCTTTACTTTAGAAATCGGGAATTTTTTAAAATCAACTCTTAAATTACTAGTATTTGTATCTTTATTAGAAGTTGTATTAGATGATATAAACTCAAATTTACTTTGGCCTCCTGTCAGGTGGATGTAGACGTCAGCAAGTATGTTTGCATCTAATAAAGCTCCATGAAAACTTCTATCATAGCCACTAACTTCAAACCTAGATGCAAGAGCATCTAAAGAATTTCGCTGACCAGGAAACTTATTTCTTGCCATCAACAAAGTATCTTCAACATCACATATTTCTTCAAGAAGTGGATAATTTGAAGAAGCTCTTTTTAGCTCAGCATTAAGGAAACCTAAATCAAACGAAGCATTATGAATAACTAATACGCTGCCTTGTATAAATTCTAAAAAACTTTCTGCTATTTCTGAAAATTCTGGTTCATTTGCAAGTCTTTCCATAGAGAGACCATGAACTTTTTCAGCCTCCTCATCTATAGATCTTTGGGGGTTGAGATATGAATGAAAATGCACATCCGTTCTTCTTCTGTCTTCAAGTGCGACAGCACCTACCTCAACAATTCTGTGACCTTGATCAACCTCTAGTCCCGTTGTTTCAGTATCAAGAACAATAAGTTTTTTTGTCATAAGATAGAATCAATTCCTTTATTAGCTAATAGATCTGCTGTCTCATTTCCAGGATCTCCAGAATGACCTTTTACCCAGTGCCATTGCACTTGATGATAAGACATTAACCGATCTAATTGTTGCCATAATTCTTTATTTTTAACTTCTTTTTTAGCAGAAGTTTTCCAATTGTTTTTTTTCCAATTTTGTATCCATTGAGTTATTCCATCCATCACATACTTTGAATCAGTGAATAATTCAACACTACAAGGCTCTTTTAAGATTGAGAGTCCCTCAATGGCAGCAGAAAGTTCCATTTGATTATTTGTAGTGTTATTTTGTCCACCAAAAATCTCCTTCTCGGTAGTATCAAATTTAATTAGCGCACCCCAGCCCCCTGGACCTGGATTGCCTCGGCAAGCTCCGTCTGTGTAAATAATTACCTCTTTCATGGATAACAATACATCATCAATACTTATGACTATTTTATCTTTAAACGCTTATAATAATTATTATATTTGGTTAATAGTAACTAATGAAGATAATCTTTCTCTCTACTCAAGAAATTCATTCTCTATTTAATACTCATATTATTTAAAACTATGAAAGTTTGTTTAGTTGCTTTAGCAATACTTTTGATAACGAGTTGTGAATTACCCTCAATCATTGAAGCAGATCAATACATTGAGCCTATTCCTGTAAATGTTTCAAAAAATATTCCAGTTGCTGATAATGTATGGGATCGCATAAGAATTGCTAGTGAAAGCAAGCAAGAAAACTTAGATGAAAAAACTATTGATTATATAAACGCATACCTTAAAAATCCAAGTCAACTGGATATGCTTTTTGAAAAAGGAAGGTATTTTATATACTTTGTTCTGGATGAATTAGAAAAATATAGTTTGCCGCCAGAATTGGCACTTCTTCCATACATTGAAAGCAGCTACGATCCATTTTCTATTTCTTCATCAGGAGCAATGGGAATTTGGCAGTTTATGCCTGCTACAGCAAGAATTTATGGTTTAAAAGATAACTGGTGGTATGAGCAAAGACATGATCCCCTGGCATCATCTAGGGCAGCCGTAAGATATTTAGCTTATTTGCATAATAGGTTCAATAAAGATATTACTTATACGCTTGCTGCTTATAATGGGGGGCCAACCCTTCTTGAAAAGAGAATTAAGCAAAACATAAAATCAGGTAAACCAACCAATTATAAAAATCTTAAATTGCCTAAACAAACACTAGAATATGTACCGAAATTTATGGCTATAAGAGAGTTAGTTATTAATGCAAAAAATTATGGGTTAATTTTACCAAATTTTCCAAATAAATCTGTTCTTGGTTCCATTGAACTCGATGGTCAGGTTGAAATATTAGCTTTTAGTGAGTTTGCTAACTTAAAACCTGAATTTGTATATAAATTAAATGCAGGGTATACAAAATGGGCATCTCCTCCTGGAAGAAAAACTATTTTTAATATTCCAATTGAGTTAGAGAAAGAGCTAAATCTTAAAAAGGATCAGTTTATTCAAGATAATCAGATTAATTGGGTGACCCATAAAGTTTCCTCAGGAGATAGTCTTTGGAAAATAGCTAGACAATATGACACTGAAGTAAATATTTTAAAAAAAGTTAATTATTTGAAATCCAATGTTTTAAGTCTTGATCAAGAGCTGCTTATTCCATTGAGCAATGAACAAAATCAAGCATTTATTCCATATCAAGCTCACATAATAAGCGAAGGTGATACATTATGGAAACTTGGTAAAAAGTATAAAATATCGCCTACTGAAATAGCTAAAAATAATGGACTGAAATTAAATGCTCCATTAACAATTGGAAAAGAATTAAATATAGGAAACAAAAATATTTATCGCACAATCAATTCAAAAAAAAGAACTATACTCTATAGCGTAAAACAGGGAGATAGTCTTTACCGAATAGCAGATATTTTTAATATCGAAATTTCAGATATAAAGAGAATAAATGAATTAGAAAAAAATGAGATTACTCCGGGGCAGGTATTGAAAATTATAATTAAAGCTTTTTAATCAGAAGATATTTTAGGATCTAATGCATCTCTTAGACCATCACCAAAAAAATTAAGAGCAAATAATGTAATTGTAAAAGTTAATCCTGGATAAATTAATAGCCAAGAATATTCTTCCATCGATTCAACGCCGTATCTTATCAACGTACCCCAACTGCTCATTGGCGGCTGAATGCCAAGCCCAAGAAAACTTAAAAATGCTTCTAACAACATTACTTGAGGAATTGTTAAAGTTGCATAAACAGCAATAGGCCCAAGAATATTTGGATATATATGCTTTCTAAACATTTGTATGTTTGATACTCCCATTGCCTGAGCAGCTAGGACATATTCTTGAGTTTTAATTGTAAGAACTTGTCCTCGAACAATTCTTGCCATTGTAAGCCACTCCACAGCTCCTATAGCACCAAATAATAACCATATATTCCTTCCAAAAATTACCATGAGTAAGATTATAAAAATAATAAAAGGAAGGCCGTAAAGAACATCTACGATCCTCATCATTACAGAGTCAATTCTTCCGCCAAAATATCCTGCAACTATACCCCAGCTCACACCTATGACTAGTGCGACACTTGTAGCCACAAAACCTACCAGCAATGAAACTCTTGCACCATATAAGATCCTGCTAAAAAGGTCCCTGCCTAATGTGTCTGTACCAAGTAAGAATTCAGAAGAAGGAGGTTGAGCACCTAACTCAAGGTTTTGATATGAATAAGAATGTGGCGCTATCCATGGAGCAAATATTGCAAGGAAAATTAAAACCAATAAAATCATACCACCTGCTACAGCTGCTTTATTTGCAAGCAATCTTCTCCATGCATCTGACCACAATGAACTTTCTAGATTCAAGTTTGACTCCTTGCGCGAGGATTCATTAGAAGAACAGCGATATCAGATAATAAATTAAAAAATATAATTAAAGTCGAAAAGAAAATAGTAGTACCTAGAATCATTGTGTAATCCCGATTGAACGCTGCTTCAACATAAAAACGTCCGAGTCCTGGAATTTGAAAAATAGTTTCAACAACAAAAGACCCGCCAATTAAACCTGCAACTGCTGGACCTAAAAAAGATACCACTGGAACTAGGCCACCTTGCAATGCGTGCTTAATGATTACTTGATATTCTGGCAATCCCTTTGCTCTTGCTGTTCGAATATAATCTTGACTAAGGGTTTCAAGCATGCCACCTCTGCTAAGCCTTGCTATGTAAGCGGCATATGCAGCCCCAAGTGTGATTGAGGGTAAAATCTTATCTCCAGGCAACGAATCCCAACCAGAAACAGGCAAAGCCTCAAGATAAATTCCAAAATATAATACTAATAAAGGTCCTAGCAAAAAAGTTGGCATACAAATTCCAATCATAGCTATTGTCATGGGCACATAATCTAAAAATGTATTCCGCTTTACTGCAGCAATAACACCTGCAAGGCTACCAATAATCATAGCAACAAGAATTGCATAGAAAGCTAACTCAAAAGTTACTGGTAAACCAGTAAAAATCATCTCAGTTACTGAACGTCCAGGATATCTAAATGAGGGCCCAAAATCTCCTTGAACAAGATTAAACATATAATCCCTATACTGAATAATTAGAGGAGCATCTAAATTGTATACTGCATTAAGATTTTTCATGACCTGAGGCGGCACAACCTTTTCAGCATCAAAAGGTCCACCAGGAGCCATTCGAACCAAAAAAAATGTCAGCGAAGCTACAATTAAAATAATGGGTATTGCGATTGCAATTCGTTTCAAAATGAGTTGTAGCATTTATGAGATTATCTTTCTAAGTATATAAACTTAGGATGATGAGTATCTAAGAGATTAGGATGCCAACCCTTAACATCACTAGATAATTGATATTGTCTGACATAGGTATAAATTGGAATGATAGGCATTTCGCTTATTAGCAATCTTTCAGCCTCCATAAGATATTGATATCTTAATGACTGCTCATTAGTAGAATTTGCTAATTCTAATAATCGGTCATATTCCTCGTTCTCCCAGCCAGTTTTATTATTGCCTCTATTAGGTCGTAAAGTATCAAGGAATGTATTTGGATCTTCATAATCTCCAATCCAGCCAGCTCTTGAAATTTGAAAATCACCAGTCATTTCTCTTGCCAAATAAACTTTCCAGTCCTGATTGACTAGCTCAACATTTATCCCTAAATTTTCTTGCCACATTTGCTGTATTGCCAAAGCTATTTTTCGATGGCCCTCTGAGGTATTAAAAAGTATTTCCAATACTGGAAATCCATCGCCATTTTTATAGCCAGATTTTGCGAATAATGATCTTGCAAGCTCAGGATCAAACGGAACTTCAGTATCTGGTTCATACCCAGCAGATCCTGGAGGAGTAAAAGAGTAAGCTTCTGCTTGACCGCATTTCGAGACTTTTTCAACAATTTGTTTTCTATTGATGGCATATGCTAGAGCCAATCTAACATCTTTATTTTTTAGGACGGGATGAAGAGTATTGATTCTATAAAAATAGGTTCCCATATATGGCTCTATTCTAAGATTAGGATTTTGGTTTTCGATGTATATAGGACATTTTTCTAGCGGTACCACATTTGTAACATGTAATTGGCCTGCTCGAAACATTCTATCTTCAGTAGATTCATTAGAAACAGGGTAATATCTAATTTCATTCAATCTAACGCTATCAGCATCCCAATATAAAGGATTTTTTTCTACAGTGATTTGCTTGTTGAGTTCCCAGGTTTTTAAATTCATGGGCCCATTGCATACAAAGTTACCAGGTCTGGTCCATTGACCATTTCTATTATCTATGGCGCCATGCTTTAAAACAGACTCCTTATGGACTGGATATGTGCTGTAATGGCTTAAAAGTCTTATGAAAAAAGGTGTTGGGTTTTTCAACTCAACCCTTAATTCATGATCATTGATTGCATTTACACCAACATCAGAAAAATTGCTTGTTCTTCCTTGGTGAAAATCTTCTGCACCCTTTAAATAATAAAGCATATCTGGATATTGAGAGCCGAGTGATGGAGTCAAAATTCTCATCCAAGACCAAACAAAATCTTGGGCTATTACAGGATCGCCATTTGACCATTTAGCTTTTTTATTAAGAAAAAAAGTATATGTTTTGCCATCTTCACTTATTTCCCATGACTCAGCAACTCCTGGTAAATTCTCTCCACCTTTTGGATTTGCAATTGTCAATCCTTCGCACATTGAAATAAGTAAATGATGTTCTGGTACACCAGTTACAATATGAGGATCCAAGCCTTGTGGCTCACTTCCATTACCAAAATGAAGAATTTGTTTTTCTAACGCTGCATCTACTGGTGAGACTCCGTTACCACAACCAGAAACAACAACTAAAAAAAGCGATAGGTAAAATGCATTTTTCATATCTTTATTATATATAAAAAAAGGAGCGCCGATGGTGCTCTTTTTAGATATTATCTAATTACTTTTAAATACTTCATTGGGATTCTTAAATAATTTAAATATTAAAATTAAAACAAGCTTCATTGTTTAATAGTTATATAATGAAACTCAGTGCTATAAAGAAAACCGTTATGTTAAAAAATAAAAAAATACTTATCGCAGGACTTGCTAATAAGCATTCAATAGCGACTGGAATTGCAAAAGCAATGCATGCTCAAGGAGCAGAGCTAGCCTTTACTTATCAAAATGAAAGATTAAAAAAGAATGTTGAAAAAATAGCCTCAGAACTTAATTCAAGTCTTTTATATGAATGTGATGTTTCATCCGATAAAAGCATTGAAACAATGTATCAAAACCTTTCTAAAGATTGGAAAAGCTTTGATGGTTTTGTTCATTCCATTGGATTTGCGCCCGCGAACGAATTGGAAGGCAACTTTGTAGAAGCTGCAACAAGGGATGGCTTCAAAGTTGCTCATGATATAAGCTCGTATAGTTTTACTGCAATGGCAAAGGGAGCAAAATCAATGTTGAATCCTAGTTCTGCTTTATTAACATTGACATACCTAGGCTCAATTCAATCTCTTCCAAACTATAATGTAATGGGTTTAGCAAAAGCTAGTTTAGAGGCTAATACACGCTTTCTTGCCGCAGCTATGGGACCGGATGGTATCAGAGTCAATGCTATATCAGCTGGTCCAATTAAAACCTTGGCAGCCTCTGGAGTAAAAAACTTTAGAAAAATGCTCACTAACTATACTAAAAGAGCTCCTCTTAGAAGAGTTGTTACTACAACTGAGGTAGGTAATGTTGCTGCTTTTCTTTGCTCAGATTTGGCAAGTGGTATTACTGGAGAGATTACATACGTTGATGGAGGTTTTAATACTGCTGCAATGTCAATCGAAGAATATGAAGATTAATTATTCACAGCAAAGTTTTGCAAACGCACTCTTTGGCCTTGCTTCATTGCATGATCAATAAATCCTGAAAATTGTCGGCCAAGACTACTATTGTAAAATTCATCATATTGTGAGGCTTTTTCAACTAACTCATCTAAAGCGGGAACAACTTCATTAGAAGATTGAGTCCAATATCGATCGCCATTTATTGCTTCATGAGCAATAATCGTATCAAGTTTTGACTCAAAAATTCTATTAATAACCTCAGAGGGTAATAATGAACTAAATCTTTTTACAGATTTATAATTTTCTTTAGATATTCCCTCTACCTCAGTAAGGGTTTCTTCTCCTAGTAGAATTTTTTGAGCTCTGTTATCAAATTCATTCAGAAAGATATTTGCCTTTTCTGTTTTGGTCTCCAGCATAGCAAGATCCATAACTTCATCAAAAGGCTGTATTGAGGGTTGAACAGAATCAGTTAACATTATAAAAGCGTAACTGTTTTCACCTTCAAAAATTTCAATTTTATTTGGAATTATTTCACTATTGAACAATTCAGATGGAGCAAGATCTGGAAAATTTTTGATTTGAAGATTATCAGAAGTTTGTAGGCCTGTAATTTCAAGCGTTGATTCAATTAAATTACTTAATTCATAGAGATTAACACCATCAAGAACTTTAGCCTCAAGCTCTAAAAAATCATCTTGTAATAATGCAAAGGCCTCCGCATCAATCAATTCATTTAAAAGCTCCTTTTCAACCTGAGACTTTGGCTTAATTTCTGCCTTTATAACTTCAGTAAGTTTAAGAATGTGAAATGTATCCTCTAGCTCTATAACTTCACTGATATCATTAACATTCATAATTTGAATTGCATTTTCAAACTCTTCTGGGAAAGCATCTCCTGATGAGAGCCCCAAATCTCCCAACGCATCTTTAGAGGCGAGGTCTTCACTAGAAGTAGAAACCAAATCTTCAAAAGTAATTTTTCCAGACTTAATTTTCTCGAAATCTTGTAAAATTTTTGATCTAGCTAACTCTACATTGTCATAATTTGATTTTTCAATCATATGATGAGAAATTCTATTTTGCGTTTGCTTGTCAAGATCACCAAGGTAATCAACATAAGCCTCATCTAGGTAATTTTCAGGAATGACAACTTTGTCTTTGTACTCCTCATATGACAAAACAATATATGAAAAATCTCTCTTTTCATTGGATAAAAATAAAAAAGGGTTAGCCTTATAAAATGCCTCAGCTTCCTGCATTGAAGCATCCTGAGAGTCAATAAGTACCTTTTTATTAACTTTTAAAAAATTAAGATCTCTTGATGTTTCCAAGATCGATGCAAGAGACTGAATATCACTTTGAATGGGGAAAGCTATTGAGCTCATAGCTCCAATCATCCTATCGAGTGCGATACTCTCTTGAACTAGTTCAAAATATTCTTCTGGTGTCCAGCCATTTGCTCTAATAGTTGACTCAAAAATATTTTGGTCAAAACCTGACTCGCCTTGAAACATTTCTAAATTGATAATTTCTTTTTTTGCATCCCGCAAAGAAACACTTAGTCCTAGATTTTTGGCTTGGGCAATCATAGTTTTTTGATTAATAATTTCACTTTTTATCAATTCAACTGATACTTCCTCATCAAGATCATCCAAGCTAAATTCTTCTCCATAAACAGATTGTAATCTTTGAGAAACTTGACTAGTTGCTAAATTAACGTCTGTTTGTGTTACAGCCTGCCCATTGACAGTTCCATAGCTAGTAAAAGTTGTTCCAAAGGAAGTGGAACCAAAGAAAACAAATGGAATTGCAAGCAATATAACGATCACAATTAATTTTTTGCCGGATAAGAAATTTCTTAGTAACTCTAACATTTATTATTTTCCCTTTTTAAAACGTAATAATCATACATAAAAAAAGGGTGCATATGCACCCTTTTTTAAATACTTAAACAGTCTAAGAATTAATTATGAATACTTAACTTTATCTTTTAAGCCTTTACCAGCTTTAAAACCTGGAACTTTTGATGCTGCAATATGCATTGAAGCACCTGTTTGTGGATTTCTTCCTTC
>MDSW01154731.1_pt1 | contig 21144 bp, 8 predicted proteins | sample 811171 | NCBI WGS metagenome assembly MDSW01 (sample SAMN05326641, study PRJNA326480) | marine metagenome | isolation source: seawater | place: Atlantic Ocean: North West | collected 2012 | reverse complement strand
GCGGCCGAGCTCCTCGAGGGAGATGAGCTCGAGCTTGTTCACGCGGCCGAGGGCGTCGGGCATGGGGCGGACGCCGACCATCAGCATGACCTGCGCGAGGGACTCGCCGTAGGTCTTGATGTTGTCCGTGCCCCAGAGCACGAGCGCGATGGACTCGGGGTAGACGCCGTTGTTCTCCACGCGCTGGCGCTCGATGAGGCGGTCGACGACAACCTTGGCGGAGGCGAGCGCCGCGGAGGTGGGAATCGCCTGGGGGTCGAGGGCGTGGATGTTCTTGCCCGTGGGGAGCACCTTCGGGTTGCGGATGGGGTCACCGCCGGGGCCGGGGAGGACGTACTCGCCGTTGAGCGCCTCGGTGAGGGCGCCGAGCTCGTTGTCCTTCACCACCTGCTCGAGGCAGAAGCGGAGGTACTCGAAGAGCTTGCGGCCGGCCTCGATGTCGATCTTGCCGTCGAACTGCGTGCCCTTGAGGGCGTCGCCCCAGGGGAGCGCGACCGCGGCGCCGCCGAACATGCCGCCGAGGGCGCCGAGAGCGCCGGCGGCGAGACGGCCGGAGGGGTCGGACGCCTTCGAGACGAAGCCCTTCACCATGGCGCGGGACGCCTCGGTGATGTCCTGGAGCAGCTGCACCTCCTCGAGCTTACCCTCGTCGTTGGCGCGGTAGATCGTCTCGATGTCGCGGCCGATGGACTGCGCGAGGATCTGGGGGAGCGCGAGGATCTCCTCGTCCTCACGGTCGATGCCAGCGATGTTGACGAGCGTCGCGACCGCCTCCTCCGCGGAGGGGGGGCAGCCGACGACGTGGAGGCCGCAAGGGAGGAGGCGGGACTCGATCTCCATGAGCTTCTGGTACACCTTGCCGACGATCATGTCGCGCGTGTCCATGTCCATGTCCTTCGCGTCGGCGTCCTCGGCGGTGGGGATCTCGGGGATGTCCTTGTCGAGGTTGCACGTGATCGCCGTCGTGATGATGGAGTTCACGATGGACGGACCGCGGCCGGAGTCCTTGAGGCCCTGGTACGAGGAGATGAGCTCCTTCAGCTCCTTGAGACCCTTGTACAGGCCCGCGTTCTCCGCTGGCGGGGTCAGGTAGGAGATGGTGTTGGCGTACGAACGGCGCTTGGCGATGGTCGCCTCGGACGGGTTGTTCGCGGCGTAGTAGTAGATGTTCGGGGTGTCGCCGATGAGAAGATCCGGGTAGCAGTTGCCGGACATGCCCACCTGCTTGCCGGGCATGAACTCGAGGGAGCCGTGGGTGCCGAAGTGGAGCACCGCGTCGGCACCGAACACCTTCTCGATGTACGTGTAGTACGCCGCGAAGCCGTGGTGCGGGGACGCGGACTTGGAGAAGAGGAGGCGCATGGGGTCGCCCTCGTAGCCGAACGTGGGCTGGACGCCGATGAAGACGTTGCCGAACTTCTTGCCGTACACGAGGAGGTTCTGGCCGTCGGAGTTGAGGTTACCCGGCGGGGGACCCCAGTTCTCGTGGAGGTCCTCCTGGTAGATGCAGAGCTTCTCGTACTCCTTGACGGACATCCTGTGCTCGACGTTGAGGTCGGGGGACGCGAACTTGGCCTCCTTGTCGTTGAGCACCGAGTTGATGAGCTCCTCCTCCGTGTCGGGGGCGTCGCCGATGTCGTAGCCGTCCGCCTTCAGGCCCTGGAGGACGCGGAAGATGGAGCCGAACACGTTGAGGTACGCGGCGGTGCCGACGTTGCCCTTGTCCGGGGGGAAGGAGAACACCGTGATGGCGAGCTTCTTGTCGACGTTCTTCTTCTTGCGGAGCGCCGCCCACTTGAGGGCGCGGCCCGCAATCTGCGACGCGCGGTCCTGGAGCGAGTGAGACTTGCCCGTCTTGGAGTCGCGGCCGGAGAAGATGATGGGCTCGAGGCCGCCGTCGAGCTCGGGGAGCGCCACCTGGAGCGCCACCTGCACGGGGTGGAGGCCCAGGGTGGAGTCGGTCCACTCCTCCGTGGTCTGGAACGAGAGCGGCACGGTGACCATGTACGGCACGTTGAGCTTCTTGAGGGAGTCGATCGCCTTGGGGTGGTCCTGGCGCGCGGGGCCGCCGACGAGGGCGAACCCGGTGAGGGAGAGCACGGTGTCGACGTACGCGCCCTTCGTGATCGGGTCGAAGAAGAAGCGCTCGACCGGGATGGAGAAGTCGAGGCCGCCCGCGAAGATGGGCACGACCTTGGCGCCCTTCGCCTCGAGCTCCATCACCATGCCGGCGTAGTGGCCCTCGTCGCCGGTGACGAGGTGGGAGCGCTGGAGGACGAGGCCGACGACGGGCGCGTCCTTGGCGAAGGTCATGTCCTTGCGGGTGTCGTACCAGTTGAGGTACTCCTTGAGGTCCTCGTACATGGCCGGCGCGGTGGGGTGCCAGATGCCGATCTCCGGGAACGTCTCGGGCTCGGCAATCTCCATGTCCATGTCCGCGAGGGCGGGCACGTACGCCTTGGAGATCATGAGGAGGAAGTTCTCGAGGTTATCGGAGCTGCCGCCGAGCCAGTACTGAAGGGAGTTCATGAAGTTCCTCGCGTCCTGGGCCTTGTCCGACGGGAGGTACTTGAGCACCTTGGGGAGGGTGCGCACGAGCTTGAGCATGCCCTCCTCGAAGCCGCCGGACTCCTTCTTCTTCTTCATGAACGACGCGATGGCGGACTTGGACTGGCCGAGCTGCGCCATGGAGAAGGTGCCGAGCTTGTTCAGGCGCATCACCGCGGGCATGGAGGGGAAGATGAGGCACGCGTCGAGCTGGTCGCGCAGGGGCGTGACGACCTCGACGATCTTCTCGGCGAGCTCCTCGATGAAGATGAGCGAGCCGATGAAGATGTTCGCCGACTCGACATCCTGCTTCATCGCCGCGAGGTTATCCGCGTTGCGGAGCTCCTCGAGGAGATAGCCGCTCACCTCGAAGCAGACCTTGTCGTTCGTGGCGTTGAGCTGGTTCACGGCCGCGGAGAGCGCGGACTGGTACTGCGACTCGAGGACGACGTACACAACCTTGACCACGACGCGGCCCTTCGCCTCGGGGACGATGCGGCGCACCTCAGGGTTCACGTTGGTGTACCCCTGGCCGCCCTGGTCGGCCATGATCATGTCCTCCTCGGACTCGCCGGACGTCACGGGACCCTTGGGGCCGGTGGCGACGTTAGAGATCTGTGAGATTCGGTGGACGAGGGGCGAGGGATGGGTCAGATCGAGCGAGCGGGGAGGGCAGGCGGGGCGAGGCACATCTTCTTTTCCGCGAGCAAAAAACCTTCCGGCGCCTCCCAGACCGCATCCGGGAGATCTCGAGATCCGCCCGAGAAAGAAAACCCCCTCCGCGGCTTCTCCTTGGGGGGGGGGGGGCGCGGGCTCGCGGACGCGGCGGAGCCTCCCGGCGAGGCGTGCGATCTCGCCACGGGCTGGTGTGGTACGCCGAGACGCTCGCGTCGCGGGCGGCGGCGCGCGCGATCGGCCGCGCGTCGACGGGGAGGCGCCGCGCGCCGTCGTCTCAAAAATGCCCGCATATTTTCGTCTCGGAGCCGTGGGACGGTCGCCAAGTGGCACAGCGTGGGGGGGGGCGAGGGCGCGGTGGCGCTCGCGGCGTCGCGCGGGCGGGAGGACGCACCGTGAGGTCACGCTTGCCGGAGCGAACCGCGGAGCGCGCGGAGAAAGCCTGCGGATCGAGCCGGGGGAGGGATGGGAGGCGGGGCGTTTAGATCGCGGTCGGCGTCGCGGAGGGGGAAACCCACCGCCAGGGTGTCCGATGCTTGGAGCGAGTGAAGAAAAACGGGTCCCAACGGTGCTGGATCGAGCGACCGCGACGGCGCGCACGCGTCCGTCTCGATCACGCCCCGGGCGGGAATCGATCGAGCGGGTCTGGACGCCGATCGACGCGCCGAGCGCGCCGCGCCGCGGCCGATCGCGCGCGCGTCCTCCCGCCTCGTTTCGCGCCGCGACAATCTTCGGATGACGTCGCCGAGGCGTCCATCCATCGCGGGTGGGATGATGCGGGGGCGCACCTTCTTCGCGACGACATTGGTGCGCTTCGCCGTCTTGTTGGCGGCGACACCGAGGGTGGTGAACGCGCCCGCGAGGGCAGAAGCCGAGGCCATGGCTTCGGTCGGTTGCGGGTGTTGCGACGCGTGCGCGAAGCAAGTATGCAAACCCCCTCCGCGGCGCACGCCGGGATATCCGCCTTACTCGCGGCTCGTGGCCGGAGCGCGAGCCAGGTGGATTCGTGATATTTTCGGACCGGGACGGTTTTGACGGTCTATCGACGGTCTGTTGTCCTCGTACACGAACGAACGCGCTGATTTTCCAGACTGGTTCCCCGGGGCGCGCGCGGATCTCGCGGGCGCAGATTTTGTTGGAGCGATTTCATTGGACGAGCAGGAGCCTGTCGAATAAAAGTCGGAGAACGACGGGAATCGCGACGTGTCTCGACGGAAGTCTCAGGAACCGGGACCAGCCTGGTTGATCGACGAATTACGCGCGGGGTCGCGAACGCGCAGGTTATGGCGAGCGGGACGCGCAGTTTTGGATCGCCCTCGCCGCTCCGGTCCACTTGTTCTCTCCCTCCCCCCCCGCGCGCCACTCGGATCGTCGCGTTCGTCCCGCGTCGCTCGAGGTGTCTCGGGTGCGCACCGCGTTCGGATCGATCCGCGACGGCCGCTCGCGCTCTCGACTCTCGCTCTCGGACGGCCCGGCGCTGCCCCCGCCGTGAGCGACGATGGGCGCGCTCTCCCTCCTCCTGAAGCACCCCGGCGACCTCGTCCCGCTGCTCAGGGTGAAGCGCATGGCGGACAACGCGAAGAAGCTGCCGAAGGAGCCGAACCTGGCGTTCTGCTACGACATGCTGAACAAGGTCTCGCGCTCGTTCGCGATCGTGATTCAGCAGCTCCCGCACGAGCTCCAGGACGCGGTGTGCATCTTCTACCTCGTCCTCCGCGCGCTCGACACGGTGGAGGACGACATGAGCATCCCGGACGCGATCAAGTGCCCCGAGCTCGAGGCGTTCCACGAGAAGATCTACGACCCGGAGTACACGTACCCGTGCGGGGAGAAGCACTACAAGGTGCTCATGGACGAGTACCCGAAGGTCACCGCGGTGTTCCTGTCGCTGAAGAAGGAGTACCGAGACGTCATCGCGGACATCACGCGGAGGATGGGTGAGGGGATGAGCAACTTCATCAAGCGCGAGGTCATCACGCTGAAGGATTGGGACGAGTACTGCCACTACGTCGCCGGGTTGGTCGGCATCGGCCTCAGCGAGTTGTGGGCGTCGAGCATGCTGGAGGACAAGCGATTCGCGGACATGGAGGATCTGAGTAACTCCATGGGCCTGTTCCTGCAGAAGACGAACATCGTGCGTGATTACCTCGAGGACATCGTGGAGGAGCCCGCGCCGCGGATGTTCTGGCCCAAGTGCGTGTGGGAGAAGTACGGGAAGACGCTGGACGCGTTCCAACACCCGGAGAACCGAACCGCCGCGGTGAGCTGCATGAACCACCTCATCACGATCGCGCTGGAGCACGGCGTGGACTCGCTGGAGTACATGAGCAAGCTCAAGAACGTGGACGTATTCCGATTCTGCGCCATCCCGCAGGTGATGGCCATCGCCACCCTCGCGGAGTGCTACGACAACGGCAAGGTGTTTGAGGGCGTCGTGAAGATCCGCCGCGGCCTCTCCGCGAGGATCATGCTCGAGTGCCTGGACATCTACGACGTCGCGGTGATGTTCAAGAAGTACAACGCCGTGATCGCGAACAAGGTGAGGAAAGAGGACCCGAACGCGAAGACCACGATCAGGAACCTCGCCAAGATCGAGAGGCGGTGCGACGAGATCCTCGAGAACGACCACGCGGGCTTCCACAAAAAGCACGAGCCGGAGCTCCCGGTGACGATCCGCGCGTTCCTGTGGTTCGTCACCTTCGGGTACGTCGCGTACGCGTTCCAGCTGTTCGGTGTGCGCGAGGCGGTCGGTATGCCCGTGGCGGCGAGCGGCGTCCTCCTGCTCGACCACGCGGAGAAGGCCGTCTCGCTCATCGCGGTCGCCGCCGCCACCATCTTCCTCTTCACCGGGCAGATGTTCTGAAAAGACGGAGAGGGGCGAGCGACGAGAGCGGGAGTGCGGAAGGGTAGGGTGAGCGTAGAAGAGCGTCGAGGGGTGTAATACGCGATGGTCGTCTTCCTCGTTCGCTCTTCGACACGATGAGCGCCGCCTCGACGAAACGCCCGGGAACGACCGAAACGCGCTCTCTCCGAGAAGTACCTGGTGGTGTCAGGTGAAACTGAGGACATCGGGGCCCGATTGAACCGGACTGACGAAGTGCGGCTGGCCGCCAGTCCGCGACAAATATCTTCTCGGACAGGGCGCGTCTTTCGCTCATTCCTCCGCGCGCTTGACCAAGGCGCCATGACGGACGCCGTGCTTCGCTTGAAGAAGCATGGCCCCCGCTTCGACTCCGGCACGGATCTGGTGCACAAGTCAATGAGCCACGGCCACGGCTCGGACTCGGGGCTGGCGCAGATCGTCGAGGTGCGCCCGCGAGGCGCGCGTCGGATCTCTCTCGACCAGTCGCGTCCTTTTCCTCGCGCGCTTTTTAACAATCGCGCGCCTCCGAACGACCCGACCCGCTCACGCCGCCTTCCCGCCCCCCGTTTCGGGTTCGCGTCCATCCCCTCAGGCGTCCAAGGACGTGTCGCACTCTTCTTTGACGAAGGTCATCTGCACGTTGGGCGTCAAGTCCCGCACGGTCCCCGAGCTCGTCGCCCTCCTCGAGGCTGGCATGAACGTCGCGCGCTTCGACTTTTCCTGGGGCTCGATGGCGTACCACACCAAGACGCTGGCGAATTTGCGCGAGGCGATGAAGCAGACGAAGATCTTGTGCGCGACGATGGTGGACACGCGCGGCAGCGAGATCGGCGTCCAGCTCGCTCCCGAGGACGTCACGAGCTTCGACGCGGCGGCGCCGAAGTCGCAGCTCGTGCTGGAGCAAGGCAGCCGCGTGACGCTGACCACGGATCTCTCCGTCGCGCCGAGCGCGGCGTTTTTACCCGTGAACAACCCCGACCTCGTCAACTTCGTCTCCCCGGGCGACGACGTGTTCGTCGGGCAGTATCTCTTCACCGGCTCCGAGAGCTCGTCGGTGTACCTGAAGGTGGACGAGGTGGACGTGCGGAGCGGGTCGGTGCACTGCACGTGCAAGAACTCCGCCAAGCTCAGCGGCGTCCTGCTCACCGTGCAGGTGAGCAACAAGGGCGACGACCTGCCGTGCCTCTCCGCCTGGGACGAGCGCGTCATCCGCGAGTGGCTCGTTCCCAACCGCGTGGACTTCATCTCCCTCTCCTACTGCCCCGACGCCCAGAGCGTGAACGAGTGTCGCGCGATCCTCGCGGACGCCGGCGCCGCGAACGTCGGCGTCGTCGCCAAGGTTGAGCGTCTGAAGGCGCTCCGCAACATCGACGAGATCATCGCCGCGGCGGACGGCGTCGTGCTGAGCCGCGGGAACCTCGGCCTGGACATGCCCCCGGAGAAGGTATTTTTGTCGCAGAAGATGGTCCTGTTCAAGTGTAACCAGGCCGGGAAGCCCGCGGTCGTGACCCGCGTCGTGGACACGATGACGGACACCCCGCGGCCGACGCGCGCGGAGGCGACGGACGTCGCCAACGCGGTGCTGGACGGCGCCGACGCGATCATGCTCGGCGCGGAGACTCTGCGCGGGGACTTCGCCGCCGAGGCGGTGGAGGTCGTGAGGCGAATCTGCCGCCAGGCGGAGAAGGTGTTCGACCACGAGGGGTACTACCAACAGCAGCTCCCCGCGAGCCGGGTGAGCGCGGGGATGATCACGCAGAGCGAGGCGCTGGCGTCGAGCGCGGTTCGCGCGGCGAGCAAAGTCTCCGCGGCGATGATCGTCGTCTTCACGCGTACCGGGAGGACCGCGCGTCTGGTCTCCAAGTACCGGCCGAACATGCCCGTCGTCTCCCTCGTGATCCCGCGAATCGAACAGAACTCGATCCGGTGGATCCTGCGTGGAGAGCAGGCCGCGAGGCGGGGCCTGCTCAACCGCGGCGTCGTGCCGCTGCTCGCGAACCCGACCAACTCGGACATGCACGCGCTGCTCAGGGTGGTGTTCGACTACGCTAAGAAAAACGAAACGCTCGAGACGGGGGACCGCGTCGTCGTCATCCAAAAGGTAGGCACCACCTCCGTCGTCAAGGTCGTCACCGTGGACGGCGTGTGATGGATGGGGAGACGACCGACTCGGAACCCGAGGCGAATGAAATGCGTCACTGATTTACATTCCGTTTTCGCGCGCGCCTTCCGGTCGGTCGCGTCTTCAAGCCTCCGCCGCATCCTTCGCCCCGGACCCCGACGTCGGCTCTTCGTCCGGCGCCTTGAACATCTTCGCGTCCTCGGGTAACACCGCGACGTGCATCGTCGGGAACTCGACGATGGTCTTCCCGGCGAGGTTCGCGCGAATCGTCTCGTTCAGATTGAGTTTGTGGAACCTCGGATCGTTCGCCGGGCGACCGTCCTGCGCCAAAAACACCGCCAGTTCGGACGCACCGCCGCCACCGCCCGCCTCCCCCTCTTTCCCCTCCTTCACCGCCGCGACGAAGCGGCGGAGGCGGTGGAGCCTCGCCGCCTGGCCCGGAACCGGGCGAAGGTGCGCCGCGAGGGCGTCGCGTAAAATCGTCGTCTCGTCCACCTTGGCGTCCGAGGTGGAGGCGGAGACGGAGGCGGGCTCGGACGCCGCCGCCGGGGCGCGGAAGAGCCACTCGACGCGCCAGCGCATGAGATCGCGGCGGCGGTCGTAGTGCGTGGTGTTCGCGACCCGGCGAGTCATGCCGTCGGGCATGCGCCTCAGGCGCACGCCGCGGGCCTCGGCCTTCTGGACGACGAGGGCGACGGATTTCGCCGGTGCGGGCGCGCGATCCGAGCGAACCGCCGCGTCCGAACCCGAGCCGTGCTGCGGCCGCCAGCGCTTCGCGCGGTCCTTCTCGAGGAGCGCCTCCTCCAAGAAGCGGTAGTCGGACACGACGTCCGCGTCGGTGAAGTCTCGGATGTCCTTGAACGCCGCGCGGTCGCGCTTCCCCGTGCACCCGGCGCCGTCGTTCGCGGAGATCTTGTGCCGCTTCGAGCACGCTAAGCTACAGCTCGCCACCGAGCACGCGGGGCAGCGGTACTTCGCGGGGACGCCCGCGTCGCACACCGCGCAATTCCCCATGCGACCCTTCGTCGCGGGGAGCGCGGTGGTGGAAGGGGGCTCGCCATCCGCCTCCCCGGCCGTCGCGGGCATGTCGGACTGACCGAGAAATCGTCCGGGCACCGAGATTCAACAACGAAACAGATCTCGACGACTCCAACTTCGCCGCGACTCGCGACGGGCTCGCCAGTCCATGTTCCGCCGAGCCGCCGCGACGCGCGCGCGGGTCGCGCGCGTCGGAGTCGACGGTCGTTCGGCCGCTCGCCTCGCGTCGTCCCTCCCGCGCCCCCCCCCGCGTCGTCTCGCGCTCTTCCGCGACGCCGAGCGCCGGAGGCGCGTTCCGGGGGCAGAGTCGGCTTCCGATATGCGTCCCGACGCGGCCGTTGACCCCGCCTCGGCGCTCGAGCGCATCCGCGGCGAGGTCACCGCGATCCGCGGCGCGCTCCCACCGGGGGTGGAGTCCGTCACCGACCCGGTCGTCGCGCGATACGTCGTGTTCCCCTCCGGCGCCTCCGACGCGCACGACCATGGGGGAGGGGGGTGCCGTCCGAATCCCTCCCCCGAGACGGGGCCTTGGCACGTCCACGCGCGCGTCCGGGGCGCCCCCGGCGCGGGGTACGACCGCGCCGCGTACCGGTTCCGCCTGAGCTTCAACGCGATGTACCCCCGCGAGCCCCCGGACGTCCACCTCCTGAGCATCTGCCACCACGCCCTCGTGGATCCGGACAAGGAGCTGTCCTCGCTCTTTTACCATCCCGCCAACTTGAAGCCGTCGAAGATCCTCCGCGCGAACGACGCCGGGTCCTCCTCCGTCGCGGGCGCGGAGTACGACCTGGGCGGCGTCCTCCGCGCCGTTCGCGCGTTCCTCAGCCGCCCCCTCGAGATCCCCAGGTCGGACGACGACGACGACGACGACGCGCTCGAGCGCGCGACGCGGCGGCTCGCGCGCGACTGGGCGAGCGCGGCGGCGAGTAACCTCGAGCGCGAGGAGATCATCGCCGCGTACCTCGAGAAGAAAGCCGGGGGCGGGCCCTCGGACGCGAGGCTGTTCGACGGCGCGAACGGGTGGCCGCGCGAGTTCTACCACCCCGACCTCGCCGCGGCGCTCGACGAAGACGGGCGGCTCTCCGCGGCGAGCGCGTCGCGCCTGGCGCGCGAAGAAGCGCCCGGGGTGTATTCGTTTCCGATGCTCTCCGACGCCGGGCGCGCCGCGATCGCGCGCGAGGTGGAGCACTTCCAGAGGGACGCGAACCTGCCCGTGCGCCGACCGAACTCGATGAACAACTACGGTTTGATCGTGAACGAGATCGGGATGGAGCGCGCGGTGGACGCGCTCCAGCGGAACATCTTGGCGCCGATTTCGGAGGCGCTCTTCCCCGCGCAGGGCGGCGGCGCGTTGGACGGGCACCACTCCTTCGTCGTGCAGTACGAGCAGGGCGCGGACCTGGGGCTCGACATGCACACGGACGACAGCGACGTGACGTTCAACGTGTGCCTGGGAAAGGAGTTCACGGGCGCGGGGTTGAGTTTTTGCGGCGTTTTGGGCGGCGACGCGCACCGAAAGCTGAGCCTCGTGTACACGCACGTCCCCGGGCGGTGCGTCGCGCACCTGGGGGCGATGCGCCACGGCGCGGACGACCTCGAGACGGGGTCGAGGATGAACCTGATCGTTTGGAACCACAGCTCGCTGTACCGCCGGAGCGACGCGTACCGGTGGAGGGAGGTCCCGGAGGAGAAGGAGCCGCCCGACCCGCGGTGCCTCAGCTACACCCACGACAAGGACTTCGCGAGGTTCAAGGAGTACCCGCCGGGGAAGGAGGGGTTTCGGGAAACCGCGTGGTATCCGCCGAGGGCGGAAAAGGTCAGGATGCGATGACGAGGAGACTTTTCGAGCGCGCGACGACCGGTCGCCCGAACGAGAGACGCGCGACGAGCGCGACGAGAGACGCGAGGGACGGAAAGTCGCCGAAGACAAAAAAGAGTCACGTCACGCCCCCATCGTCGACAGGTCCACCCGGTAGAACATCTCGAAGACGATCTTCCCGTGGTCGGCGAAGGCGCCCATCGCGCGCTCGTCGTCGCCGGTGATGACGACGCACTCCACCGCGCCGTCCTCCTTACACTTTTTGATGAACTTCCCCATGCTCTCGTGCACGTACACCTTCTTCATGAGCGCGGATTTGTACGCCACCGCGGCCTCCTTCGTGCTCGCCGCGCAGATCAGCGGCGCCTTCTCGCCCTTGTTGACGTCGGCGAGCATCTTGGCGATGAGCGCGTTCGCCTCCGCCAGCGAGTTCGCCTGCTTCCGCCCCAGGAAGTGCTCGTAAATCTCCACCACGCTCGTCGTGTTGATCGGCCCGCCGATCGTGGGCGGCAGCGCCCCGTCGAGTTTGAACGCCCCCGCGAAGACGACGTTGTACGCGTTCACGCTCGGGGGGTCGTTCCCGGCGAAGGCGACGGAGCGCAGCGGCGCATCCGGCTTGAGCTCGCCCACGAGCCGCTCCGCCTCCTTCACCGTCTTGATCGGGGAGGAGAGCGACTTGCACCGAACTCGCTTGTGCCTGGTGCCCACGAACACGGCGTCGGGGGTGACGTACACGCAAGGCTCGCCGTGCATGAGGTCGTCCCACGCGATCTGCGCCGCGTCCTCGGACCACGCCCACAGGTGATGGGGGCTCTGGGGATCCTCGGGGGGCTTGAATTTGGGGCCCATCACGTCCACGCCGCCGCCGCTCACGAGGCCCCGCTGTCGCTTCGTGAGCTCCAACACCTCGACCTCGCCCTCGGGGTTCTCCTGGGACGCGTCCGCGGTGTACTTGAGGAAGACCCAGGCCCCGTCCGCGACCGAGGCGGCGGCTTTCGACATCTGCGAGTACGCGTCCCAGAAGAGCTGGCGACGCTTGTGCGCGCCGACGGACTTGGAGGACTCGCGAAGCTTGTCGACCGTCGCCGCGAGGTCCGCGGACGAAAGCCCCGCGCTCAGCGCCAGGACGAGAAGCTCGCGAGGCATGGCGAGAGCGCCGCCGCGAAGGGGTCCGGAACCTCGCGGTGCGCGCGTGACTGAAACGCCCGACAAAGAAAGTACTCCCAGACGCCGTGCCGTCTTTTCGTCCGGCGGGGCGGATCAACTGATGCGCTCCGCTGGCTGGATCCCGCAACTCGTCAGTGACGAGTCGTGACGACGAGGCGGCGCTGGAGTCCTGCTGATTCCTCAATCGCCTCCCGTCAACAGGTTGTTCCCGCGGGCGACAGAGAACGACGCACGCCCCCTCGTTCGCCTCCATGGGGAGTGGTGCGAGAGACGCGGCTTCCGCGGCGGCTTCCGCGGCGGCTTCCGCGGCGGCTTCCGCGGCGGCTTCCGCAGACCCCGCGGCTGTCGCGGCGTCGCGCCGCGCCGCCGGCGTCAAGGTGTGCTTCTCCTCGGACCTGCACGGGAACGTGGACCATCTCGAGAAAGTTCTGGCGAAGGCTGTGGAGACAGACTGCGATGCTATCGTCCTCGGGGGCGACCTCGCCCCCAGGGGAAACGGGCACGGCTACCACGAGCTCGGCCAGCTGCGCGACTACCTCCCCCATCTTCCGAACGGCAAGCCTGACTGGGCGTGCGAGGAGGCTCTGGCGTACATGCAGGAGGGTTTCGAGAGACAGGGGGAGTGGTTCGAGACGGAGTGCATCCCGCGCTTGGCCGCGTGCGCGGTGCCCAGCGTGTGCATGTTCGGGAACAGCGATTGGGCCGGCCTCATGCCCCGGTGTCACGCCGCGGCCGCGCCGACCGGAGGCCACGTTCGGTTCGTCGAGGGCGAGGGGGACTTCTTCACCCTGAGAAAGCGTCGGTCGTCGGCGGACGGCGACGGCGGCGGCGGCGGCGTCGAGGCGCGCGCAATGGCGTGTTCGCTCGTTCCCATCTGCGCGCACAAGAAGAAGGATTGGGAGCGGTGCGACACGAGGACGTTGGCGCACACCCTCGCGAGGCGCCCGTTCATGGACCCCGAGGGGTTCGGTTCGGGCGCGGACGGCGCCGGGGCGGTCCGCGTCGCGATTCCGCTCACCGACGCCCACGCGGAGGCGCACTCCATCGAGGCTTCGCTCGAGCGTTTGATTCGCCGCGCGCCCGGCGGCGTCGCGCCTCCGTTTTGGTTCATCCACGCCCCGCCGCGCGACACCGTGGGCGACCTCTGCGACGGGAAGGAGCACGTCGGGAGCATCGCGGTCCTCGAGGCGATAAAGCGGCGCGGGCCGAGGGCGACGCTGCACGGGCACATCCACGAGTCCGTGCGGAACCACGGGGGGCGGTTCAAGGAGAAGGTGGTCGGGGAAGGGGGCGGGGAGACGCTGGTGGTGTCCTCGGGGAACGACTTCAAGCTCGAGCACCCGTTCGCCGTCGTGATGGACACGGCGGACCCGGACGGCGCGACGCGCGTGGAGTGCACGGGGGGGTGAGGCCGAGGGTTCGGACGAAGACGCCGCGGGGGACGTCAGACACCGCGTATCATAAAGGTTCACTCATCATATTCACAAACAAATCAATCATCGCGCGCGACGGCGACGGGCGCCGCGAGATAAAAAAAAAACGGGCGCGTCTCGCCTCGCGGAAGCTCCGAGGGTCCGAGAGTTCGTTTCGCGCTCTCGTCCCCCGGGAGTCGGACCGGGGCCTTTCAGCGGGTGGGCGCGGGGGCGCCGGACGCTTTACCCGCGGCGTCTTCCGCCGCGTCTCGGGCGGCGCTCTCGTCGTCGCCCATGAGGTACGCGTCCACCTTGGCCGCAGCGCCTCGCCCCTCGGAGATGGCCCAGACCACGAGGCTCTGCCCGCGGCGGCAGTCGCCGGCGGCGAAGACGCCCGGGACGGAGGTTTCAAACTCCCCAAACTCCGCCTTGAAGTTGGACCGCTCGTCCGTCTCCATCCCGAGCTTCTCCGCGAGGTTCTGCTCCGGGCCGAGGAAGCCCATGGCGAGGAGGACGAGGTCCGCCTTCCACACCTTCTCCGACCCTTCCACCTCGTTGAAGGTCATGCGGCCCGAGTCCGGGTCCTTGACCCACTCGACCTGGACCGTGACGACGCCCGCCACCTCGCCCGAGCCGTCGTCTTTGGGAACGAACCCCTTCGTGAGCACCTCGTACGTCCGCGGGTCCTTCCCGTCCCTGTGCTTCGCCTCCTCGTGGCCGTAATCCACGCGGAAGATGCGCGGCCACTGCGGCCACTCGTTCCCCTTCGCCCGCGTCGCGGGGGGCTGCGACATGAGCTCGAAGTTGGTCACCGACGCGCACCCGTGCCGCAGCGACGTGCCGATGCAGTCCGTGCCCGTGTCGCCGCCGCCGATGACGACGACGTGCTTGTCCTTCGCGTCGATGTACTCGCCGTCGGCCAAGTCGCTGTCGAGCAGGCTCTTGGTGTTGGCGTGGAGGAACTCCATGGCGAAGTGCACGCCGCTCAGCTCGCGGTTCTCCACGGGCAAATCGCGGGGCTTCGTCGCGCCGCACGCGAGGACGACGGCGTCCGCCTCCGAGCGAATCTCCGCGATGGAAGGGTGGCCCTCGGCGCCGATGTGCGCGTTCGTGACGAACGCGATCCCCTCGGCGGCCAAAAGGTCGACGCGGCGCTGCACGATCTCCACCTTATCCGCCTTCATGTTCGGCACGCCGTACATCATCAGCCCGCCGACTCGGTCCGCGCGCTCGTACACCGTCACCCGGTGCCCGGCTTTGTTGAGCTGGTCCGCGGCGGCGAGCCCCGCGGGACCGGAGCCGATGACGGCCACCTTCTTGCCCGTGCGCGTAGCGGGGGGGCGGGGGACGATCCAGCCCTCCTCGAAGCCGCGGTCGACGATCGTGCACTCGATGGACTTGATCGTGACGGGGTTCTCGATGATCCCGAGCGTGCAGCTCCCCTCGCACGGCGCGGGGCACACGCGCCCGGTGAACTCGGGGAAGTTGTTCGTCTCGTGGAGGCGGTCGAGCGCGTCCCGCCACCGCCCCTGGTGCACGAGCTCGTTCCACTCCGGAATCTTGTTCCCGAGGGGACACCCCGACCCGGTCTGGTGGCAGAACGGCGTGCCGCAGTCCATGCACCGCGCCGACTGCGTCGCGAGCAACGTTTTCGTCTCCTCGCTCGAGTCGTGCCGGTGCACCTCTTTCCAGTCCTTCAGGCGCGCCTCCGCGTCGCGGTACCCCAGAGGCTCGCGCTCGTACTCCACGAAGCCGCGCGTCTTCGTGGGCGCCTCGGTCCTCGTCGGACGCACCTTCAGAGGAAGCGCGTTGTTCGACTTGGAGGAGTCCTCCTTCTTCGCCGCGAGGGAGGAGATGGCCTTGAGCCGTTCGAACGCGTCCGCCTCCGCGAGCTCCGCCGCCTCCTTCTCGTTCTGCTCCGCCGCCTTCTGCGCCTCGATGACGCGCTTGTAGTCGCGCGGGTACACCTTCACGAACGCCTTCTTGGAGGCGAACCAGTCCCCGAGGATCGCCGCCGCCACCTCCGAGCCCGTGCGCTCGGCGTGCTCGCTCACCAGCCCGTGCAGGAGCGCCTCGTCCTCCGCGGTCACCACGGGGTCGAGGTCGACGAGCTCGGCGTTGCAGTTCTGCTCAAACGCGCCCTCGGGGTCGAAGACGAACGCGATGCCGCCGGACATGCCCGCGGCAAAGTTTCGCCCCGTGGCGCCCAAGACCACGGCGACGCCGCCCGTCATGTATTCGCACCCGTGGTCGCCGACGCCCTCGACGACGGCGGAGGCGCCGGAGTTGCGCACGCAGAAGCGCTCGGCGGCGATGCCGCGGAAAAACGCCTTCCCGCCCGTCGCGCCGTACAGAGCGACGTTTCCGATAATCACCGACTCCTCCGACTTGAACGTGGCGCTCGAGGGCGGCTTCACGACAATCTCGCCGCCGCTGAGCCCCTTGCCGACGTAATCGTTCGCGTCGCCGGTGACGGTGATGCTGACGCCCTTGCAAGCGAACGCGCCCAGGGACTGGCCCGCGGACCCGACGAGGTTCACCTCGACGGTGCCGTCCGGGAGGCCGTCCAGGCCGTACTTCTTCGTGATCTCGTGCGAGAGCGTCGTGCCGACGGTGCGGTTGACGTTGCTCACCGCGCCCTCGTACGTCACCTTCTCGCCCCTCTCGATCGCCGGACGCGCGGCGGCGATGAGCTCGTTATCCAGGGCGTACTCGAGGACGTGGTCCTGCTTGGTGACGTTCCGGACCGCGGCGCCGGGGCGGATGCTCGCCGAGGGGGTGAGGATCTTGGAGAGGTCGATGCCGTGGAGCTTCGAGCGCGAGCCCAAGACGGCCTCGTCCGGCTTGAGGAGGTCCGAGCGTCCGACGAGGTCATCCACCGTGGAGTACCCCAACTCGGCCATGTGCGACCTGAGGTCCTCCGCGAGCAGGAAGAAGAAGTTCACGACGTCGTCCTCGTGGCCGGCGAACTTCTCCCTGAGCTCTGGGTCCTGCGTGGCGATCCCCACGGGGCACGTGTTCTTGTGGCACTTGCGCATCATGATGCACCCCATCGTCATCAGCGGCGCGGTGCTCAGTCCCCACTCCTCGGCGCCGAGCAGCGTGGCGACGAGCAAGTCGCGCCCCGTCTTGAGTTGTCCGTCCGTCTGCAGCACCGTGCGTCCGCGCAGGTCGTTGGCGACGAGCGTCTGCTGCGTCTCCGCGAGGCCGAGCTCCCAGGGCAGGCCCGCGGACTTGATCCCGGTCCACCGCGACGCGCCCGTGCCGCCGTCGTGGCCGGAGATGAGGACGTGGTCCGCCTTGCCCTTGACGACGCCCGCGGCGATGGTCCCGACGCCGTTCTCGGAGACGAGCTTGACGCTGACGCGCGCGCTCGGGTTGCTGTTCTTGCAGTCGTGGATGAGCTGCGCGAGGTCCTCGATGGAGTAGATGTCGTGGTGGGGCGGTGGGGAGATGAGCCCGACGCCGGGGGTGCTCATGCGCGTCTTCGCGATGTCGCCCTGTACCTTCGTCCCGGGGAGCTCGCCGCCCTCCCCGGGCTTGGCGCCCTGCGCCATCTTGATCTGGATCTCGTCCGAGTTGCTCAGGTAGTGCGCGGTGACGCCGAAGCGCCCGGAGGCCACCTGCTTGATCGCACTCCGCTCGGGGTTGTGCGACCCATCGGGTTGCGGCACGAGGCGCTTGGGGTTCTCCCCGCCCTCGCCGGTGTTCGATTTGCCCCCCAGGCGGTTCATCGCGCGCGCCAAGGTGGAGTGCGCCTCGAGGGAGATGGACCCGTAGCTCATCGCGCCGGTGCAGAACCGCTTGACGATGTTGGACGCGGGCTCCACCTCCTCGAGCGCGATCGGTTCCCTGTCGCTCTCGAACTTGAGCATGCCGCGGAGGTTGCATCCTTTGTTCAGCTCGTCCGTGATCGCGGCGTACTTCCTGTACTCCGAGGGCGAGTTATCGCGGCTCGCCGCCTGGAGGTGCTGAATCGCCTGCGGGTCGTTGAGGTGCCTCTCCGTCGGCACCCCGTCCTTCTCCCCGCGCCAGTGGTACTCGCCCGCGTTCCTCAGCGTCGTCGTCTCCGCCGCGCCCTTCGCCGCCTTCTCGCGCTTGGGGAAGCCCATCGCGTGCAGCGCGACGGCGTCCGCCTGGAGCTGCTCGAACCCGACGCCCTCGACGCGGCTCACGGTGCCCTTGAAGCACGTGTTGACGACGTCCGAGTCCAACCCGAGCGCCTCGAAAATCTGCGCGCCCTTGTACGACGCCAGCGTGCTGATGCCCATCTTCGCGAACACCTTCAGCATGCCGTGCTCGACGGCGTGGAAGTAGTTCTCGACGAGTTCGTTCACGGGCGCGGGCGCGTCCTTCCAGGGCGCGTTTGGCACGAGGTTGTCCTCCCTCAGCCTGGCGATCGCGTCGACGGCGAGGTAGGGGCACACGCCGTCCGCGCCGAAGCCCGTGAGCGTGCAGAAGTGATGCACGTCCCTCGCCTCCGCGGACTCGAGCAGGATCGCGCACCGCGTGCGCTCCATCTTCTGCACGAGGTGGTGGTGCACGGCGCCCGCGGCGAGGAGGGAGCTCACCGCGACGCGCTCGGCGCCGGCGGCGCGATCCGACAGGACGACGCACGCGACGCCGTCGGCGACGGCGGCGGAGGCTTCGTCGGCGAGCCTCTCGAGGGCGTCGCGCAAGCCTCGCTCGCCGGCGGCTCGGTCGTACGTCGCGTCCAGAACCCGGCTCGTCCACCCGCGGTAGTCCATGCGCTTGATCGCCTCCATCTGCGGAACGGTCAGCAGCGGGGACTTGAGCCTGAGCCTGTGCGCGTCCGTCTCGGAGGTGGTCACGAGGTCGCCCTCGGGGCCGACCATGCACTCCAAGCTCGTCACCACCGCCTCGCGGATCGGATCGATCGGCGGGTTTGTGACCTGCGCGAACATCTGCTTGAAGTACTCGTACGTGAGCTTCGGGATCTCGGACATGACCGCCAACGGCGCGTCGTTACCCATCGACCCGAGCGCCTCCGAGCCCGTGCCGACCATCGGGAGGAGGATCATGTCGAGCGCCTCGCGCGTGAACCCGGCGGCGCGGAGGGGGGCCAGCGCGCCGATGATCCCGGGCTCGTCGCTCGCGCCCCTGACCTCGGGCGCGGCGACGTCGCCGACGGCCTCGACGACGTCGTCGAGCTCGATGACTTGCTCCTTGACCCACTTCGCGTACGGGTGCTTGTTCGCGATCTGCGCCTTCATGTCCGAGTCCTGCAGGATCGTCCCCTTCTCGAAATCCACGAACAGGATATTTCCCGGCCTCAGGCGGCCCTTCTGCGCGACGTCCGCGTCGTCGACGTCCACGACGCCCACCTCGGAGGCCATGACGATGCGCCCGGATTTGGTGACGTAGAACCGCCCGGGCCTGAGCCCGTTCCTATCCAGGGTCGCGCCCACCTGGAGGCCGTCGGTGAAGGTGACCAGAGCGGGACCGTCCCAGGGCTCCATCACGGCGGAGTGGAACTCGTAGAAGGCCCTCCGCGCGGGGTCCATGTTCGGGTTGTTCTGCCACGCCTCGGGGATCATGAGCATCACCGCCTCCGCGAGCGACCGCCCGCCGCCCTTGACGAGGAGCTCCAGGACGGCGTCGAACGCGCCCGAGTCGGAGAGGCCCCCCTCGATCGTCGGCGTCATCTCCGCCTGGATCGCCTTCGAGACGCCGAGCTTCTTCGTCACGTCCACCAGACCCTCCCTGGCGAGCATCCAGTTCGCGTTCCCCTTGAGCGTGTTGATCTCGCCGTTGTGGCCCATCATGTGCAGCGGCTGCGCCCGGTCCCAGCTCGGGAACGTGTTGGTGGAGAAGCGGCTGTGCACGAGGGAGAGGTACGCGGTGAATCGCTCGTCGCGCAGGTCGTCGAAGTACGCCATCACCTGGTCCGGCTTGAGCTGGCCCTTGTACACCACCGTGCGCGAGCTGAGCGAGTTGACGTAGAAGTCGTCCATGCCGTCCGACGGCGGCGCGTCTCTGGCCCGCTTGACGCGGATGTTCACCAGCCGACGCAGGACGTAGAGCTGCGTCTCGAAATCGATCCCAGCCGCCAGAGCGTCGTCGCCGCGCGCGACGAAGAGCTGCGCCACCTCCGGCTCCGTCGCAAGCGCGGAGTCGCCGAGGTCCGCGCGCTTGGCGTCCGTGGGAACGTCGCGCCAGCCGAGGACGCGCATGTCGAGCTCCGCGCACGCCGCCTCCACCGCCGCCACGCACGTCGCGCGCGCGTCGGGATCATCCTTGGGGAGGTAAAACATGCCGAGGCCGTACTCCCCGGGCGCGGGGAGGTTCAGCTCGGGCACGACCGCGCGGAAGAAGTCGTGCGGGATGCTGGAGAGAATGCCCGCGCCGTCGCCGGTGTTCTCCTCGCACCCGCACGCGCCGCGGTGGGTCATGCGCACGAGCATCTCGAGCGCTTGGACCACGTTCTGGCGCGTGGGGGTTTTGTCGAGCTCGCCGACGAAGCCGACGCCGCACGCGTCGCGGTCGTTCGCGGGGTCGAACAGACCCTGCGAGGGTGGAGGGAGGGTTTTTGGGGGAGGGTCAGGTCGGGCGGCGACGCGGAGGGCGGGAAGGGGGCGTTTATCGCTCGCGCGAGCGCGGATCGGGCCGCGCGGGTCGTTGGGAATCCTGGGGGAATTGTTGTTAAAAAAGAAATCGTGATGCGGGAACGCCGGCGCACCTGCGCCTCCGGGATCGCGCTGTGCTTCGCCTCGACGGGCATGACCCCGCCGCGGGCGAAGCGGTTCGGCCCCGCACTCCTCGCGCGGAGCTGCGCGCGGAGCTGGTTACGGCGCGAGCCCGTCGCGAGCGCCGCGACGGGGGGGTGCCCGGGCTGGGCCCGGAAAGATCGCGACATCCCGGCGCGAGGGAACACCACGTTCCCGCGAGCGGTGGCGGATGTCACGGACGCCGAAGCCATGGCGCCTGCGTGCCTTCAGTCGCGCGATGAGCCGCGGCGACGGGCGGTGCGTGCGTGGTGTCGTGCGCGTCGGTCGTCTCGCGCGAAGAACCGTCGAGCGTTCGTTCGCGGGGCGCGCGTCACGCGTGTGCCCGGCCGCCGGCTGGCTCGACCACGATCGCGCCTTTCCCGAACCGCCGCTGACACATTTTTCGCGCTTTTTGATCCCCGGGAAGAGACGAATCGCGAGGGGGGCCCGGCGATCACGACAGGGATTTCCGCCCCGGACCCATAAACGACGAGTTACAAACGCCCCGCTTCCGAGGTCGTCTGAAAAAGCGTCGAGATATTTCCCCGCGACGCGCGACGAATAAAAGTATCCCTCGCGAGAAAAAAAAACTGGCGCCGGGGACGTCGAACCCTCACCCGATCGGTCCGTCGAACGCGAGACCCGAGCGGACTCATCACGTGCCGATGGAAACTTTTAACGGAAGCGGCGGCGGCGCACGGCGCCGATCGACGACGACTGACACGTTTCTTTTCGCGCGACGCCCCCCCCCTAAACCCCTAAACCCCCCCCCT
>MDSW01155472.1_pt1 | contig 21148 bp, 20 predicted proteins | sample 811171 | NCBI WGS metagenome assembly MDSW01 (sample SAMN05326641, study PRJNA326480) | marine metagenome | isolation source: seawater | place: Atlantic Ocean: North West | collected 2012 | reverse complement strand
TGTTGGAAGGATGTTTATATCTTGGTGTTGTTATATCTTTTTGGGGTATGAAAACACCTTATACAGAGAAAGAAAATTTTAATTTTGATTCACCCAAATTTTCAATATTTCAAACTTTATTTGGTGATGTAATTGCAGGATTGAAATATCTTTGGTTCAAGCAGAGAGTAATACCTTTACTGTATTTTTTAGCCATAATTCCAAATGGAATTCTACATCCAGTTTTATTTCTTTTGCCAATGTACACATCCGAAGTTTTACTTGAGGGACCTGATTATGGAGGATATTTGATGGCTATGAACGGAGTCGGAGGGTTTCTCATGGTTTTGATGTTTTCGGCTTTTGGATTCCCTTCTAAAAAAGGAATTGCTTGTCTTTTAGCAGCTCTTGCCGGAGCGATTGTAACAATGTCGCTAAGTTTTAATTTAGGTTTGATTTATGCTTTTATAGTCTTAGCATTTTTAGGTATTTCACAAACTGTTTTTAGAACTACCACTGGTTTAATTACTCAAACTCTAGTACATGATGAATATAGAGTTAGGGCTATGAGTTTATATAGATTGTCAAATGGGTCTATAGTATTTTTTGTGTTACTAGTTGGCTGGTTAGCTACAAACTATTCCGTGTCTTTAACTTTATTGGGGATGGGGCTATTAGGCGTAATACTTTCATCGATTTTCTTTTTTTCTAGTAGAATCAGAAATCAATTTTAAAAGTTACTTTTTGGATACATTTTAGAGTAGAATCCTAATTGAAAATTATTGAATTACTTATTCTAGGCTCATATTGAAAAATCGTTTCAAACCAGTTTTTTATGGATGGTATTTATTACCTGTTTTTGGTGCAGTAATGTTGTGTGCAACAGTTCCTTTATTCCATGCTATGGGAATTTGGGCTGTAGCTATGGAACGAGCTTTTGGTTGGAATCGCACTAAATTATCACTCGCTTTATCTTTTACTAGAATTGAGGGAGGAATTTTAGGTCCAGTAGAAGGATACTTAGTTGATAAATTTGGTACTCGTTTGATGGTCTTAATTGGATTAATCATTATGGGAGTTGGTTGGGTTTTTTTTAGTAGAATTAATAATATTTGGATGTTTTATGTATCTTATTTAGTGATTGCGTTAGGGCAAGGTCTGGGAAGCTGGTTAGCTTTAAATACAATGTTAAATAATTGGTTTATTAGAAGACGTACTTTTGCTATGGGGATATCAAATGCGTTAGCTAGAGTAGGTACATTGTTTTTAATTCCTATTTTGGCATGGATGGTAGATCCAGATTTTCCTCAACGTCCAGGCTGGAGCTCGACAGCTTTGTTATTAGGTATTGTAATTCTTATTATTGCATTTCCGCTGACTAGGCTAATTCGGAATCGTCCAGAAGATTATGGCCTTCTTCCAGATGGTGATTCTCCAGATTTAGATGAAAAATCTAGGGATGTTAAATCATCTTCAATTGAAAATGATTTTACCGTGAAACAAGCTTTGAAAACAAAATCTTTTTGGTTGATTAGTTTGGGACATGGGTTGACTTCTATGGTTTTGCTGGCATTGATGCTTCACTTAGCTCCTATGATGACTGATATGAATTACAGCTTACAAACAGCATCTTTTGTAGTAACTGCATATACTGCCGTTTCTATGGTTTTTCAAACTGTTGGAGGTTATGCAGGAGATAGGATGCCCAAGAATTGGGTTTTGATGATTTTTTCAATGAGTCAGGCTATAGGGGTGTTGATTTTAACTATAGGTCCTCCTGGTTTGTTGAGTGCATATGGTTTTGCCTTGTTTTTTGGAATTGGGTTTGGTGGTCGTAATCCCATTAATGCATCAATCAGAGGAGAATATTTTGGGCGTAAAAATTTCGGGAAAATTATGGGGATTTCACAAGTACCTATGAATATTCTTTTGCTCATCGGCCCTGTTTTTGCTGGTGTTTTAAGAGATGTTACAGGTAGTTATACTTTTGCATTTGGAGTTTTAGGGGTTTTATGTGCAGTTGGTGGATTGTGTTTTCTGTTTTCTACTAAACCTAGTTTACCAAATTAATCGGCGAGTTTTTTTGAGTATTATTGAATATTTTACTGACTAATTCGTAAGAATTCATACGATCTTCAAAATAGTAGCAATTTGAAACAATCCCAATTTCATTGGTTTCATATCGTTCAGATGATTTGATAATTCCGTCTTCTACTTGAGAAGGGTCGCCTTCTATAAAGCTTTGAGTTGATTGTTCCAAATATGCTTTTTCTTGGGAAGTAAGATTCCATCGTGTAGCTTCTTCTGGAGGCATTAATCCATCTTGAGCTTGACCAGTTAATGATAGGATTTTATTTATACTTCTAGAGGATCCTATAAATTTTGCTTTTTCTTCAGTTTCAGCACAAAAAACTTGTAATCCTATGTGCACTTTTGGTGCTGATAAATATTGAGATGGTTGAAATTGTTCTCTGTAAATTTGCGTTATCTTAGGACCGTAGTCAGATGTGTTTCCGAAAAAATCTGCAAAACTAAATGGGAGACCAAGTTGTGCTGCAAGCTTAGCGCTGAAATCACTAGAGCCCAATAACCAAATTTCTGGGAAAGTCGATTTTGAAGAAGGTTGAGCTTGAATTCCATATAAAGGATTATCAGGACTGATTGTTGAATTAAGAAAACCTAAAAGATCATTTACCATTTGAGGAAAGTCATTAAAAACATCCATGGTTGGTCTAGGGAAAGTTAGTGCTGCTGCTGTTCTTCTATCACTTCCAGGAGCTCTTCCAATTCCTAGATCTATTCTATTTGGGTGAAAAGAATCTAGAATACTGAATTGTTCAGCTACTTTTAAAGCTGAATAATGACTTAGCATCACCCCACCACTTCCCACTCGGATAGTTTTTGTATTTGCAGCAATTTGTGCAATTAAAATTTCGGGGCTAGTTCCAGAAAACGAATTTGAATTATGATGTTCTGATACCCAGTATCTTGTGTACCCTAAAGATTCTGCATGTTGTGCTAATCTAACGGTCTCATTTAACGCATCTACTGCCGAACCTTCTTTTCTTGTAGGAGATTGGTCTACAACGCTTAGATTTATTTCATTTTTTATAGTTTTTATAGTCATATGTAATTTATAAGCGATTCATTGAAAAGATACAAGATAATTAAGTTAGAATGCACTTAAACAAAAGTTAGTTATGAAACTTAAAAAAGAACAAAGACGTCCAGCTGGTTTTTATCCCAGTGTATTTCAAATTTTATTATCAATGTTATGGGGAGGTAACCATACTAGTATTAAAGTTGCTTTAGATTATTCTCCACCTTTACAAATTGGTTGGATGAGATTTGTTTCAGGTGGAATTGTTACAGTCATTTATATGATTTTAAAACGTGAAAGTTTTTTGATTAAAAAGTCAGAAATTTTCCCCTTGGCTTTAATAGGCTTCTTATTTTCAATTCAAATAGTATTCATGAATTATGGCCAATATTTAACTACTGCTGGTCATGCAACTGCTTTAAATGCCACTTTCCCTATATGGGCTGCTTCTCTGGCACATTTCTTGGTGCCAAATGATTCCATGACTAAATATAAATTTTTGGCAATTATTCTTTCATACTTAGGAGTTCTCTCAATAGTATTTTTAGATACGGGATTAATCACTCCAGGAATTTCGTTGTCAGGTGATTTGTTAAGTATTACATCTGCAGCTTTTTTAGGACTTCGCCTAGTTTTAACTTCAAATTTTGCTCAAAATATGTCGGAAGTTAAATTGATGCTAGGTCAATTAATTATGGGAACTGCAGTTTTTTTAATTGCTAGTCAAATTATTGAAACAACTAAATTCTCTTATGAATTCAATTATTGGATGGCAATTTTTTATCAAGGCAGTGTCATTGCTGGATTTGGTTTTCTTGCTAATGCTTGGTTAATGAAAAGGTACTTACCCTCGACGATTACTTTTTTTTCATTCATTCAACCGTTGTCGGGAGTTACAGTTGCTTGGATAATTTTAGGAGAAAATCCAGGGAGAGGTTTAATAGTTGGATTAGTATTAATAGTAGTAGGCGCGATTATATTTAGCGGGGAAACTTATTATAAATCTACAAGACTTTCTGCTAAGAAGTTGTAAGCAATTCACGCACTATATTTCTCTCTAATTCTAATCCTAAGTTGGTAACTAATTCTGTTCTTCCATGGTCTCCCACGGTGACTATAAAAGATACTCCTAAAAGTCGTCCTAAACTAAAATCTATTACTGTGGTTGATAAAATTCCTTCTTCTCCGTCTTGAATAGCTCTTACTCCAATAGATCTAGAGTAGAAGTCATCAATTTCTAATTTCTCTACAGCTACTAATTTTTGGTTTTCTCCAACTTCATGGCCAATATTATCCAAAAATTGTTTTATGAAAATTTCCTCCATCCAATTTTTAGTAGATTTTTCATCTTTAAATAGATGGACTACTGTGGCAGCAACGATATCCCCGCCATCTTTTTTTTGGGGTATTGCTGAAGCGGAAGCGAATTCTCTTAGGTAGCCTGTAATTCTACCGATGTTGTGATAATCCTCTTCAGATTTCCCTGGAAATCCATGGGTTGCCATAGTTTTGTTTGATAAAGTGCTCTCTCGCAACAAAGTAAATCCAGAAAGGTTTTCTGGTAATTGATGAAGTTGTAAGGGCATTCCTTTTAACGATTCTTCTGAAACTTCATAAGTGACTTGATCAATAGCTTTAGTCATATTATTTAAACTCTAACAAATATATTTATATATTTGTTATCTTACACCTAAAATTTTTCCGTTTAAAGATGAATTGCCTCTCATAAAATCTGCAGAATTTAAAACCTTTTTACCTTCAAGTTGTAATTTGTGCACTATTATTTTACCTTTTTTTGTACCTATAGAAATATTCTGATCAAAATTAATTCGTCCAACATCTACGTTTGAATCATTTTCAAAAGATACAGAAATGATTTTTAAAAGTTTTTGATCTGAATATGTGTATGATCCTGGCCAAGGATCAAATGCACGAATTTTGGAAACTATAATTTCAGCAGGTAATTCCCAGTTTATCTCCCCATCTTTTTTAGAAAATAGTTTTGTGAAGGACGCATGTTTATGAATTTGCTCAATAGGAGAAATGTTTCCATCAACCCATTCTTTAATTGTGTTAGACATTAGAATAGATCCTTCAACAAAAAGTCGATTTGTTAATTCTCCCGCAGTTTCATTTGCCAATATTGGATGTTTTTCCTGAGAAAGAATAGGACCACTATCCATTCCTTGATCAAGTAGCATGATTGAAACACCTGTTTCTGAATCATTATTCAGAATAGCTGAAGATACGGGGGACGGGCCTCTATATTTTGGTAATAATGATGGATGTAAATTTAAACAACCGAATTTAAAAGTCTCTAAAATTTCTTTGGGAAGTAAAATTCCATATGCTGCTACAACTGCAAGATCTGCCTTCCAACTTTTTAATTCCTTAATATCAATTTCCGATTTGAAATTTTTTGGTTGGATTACAGGGATATTGTGTTTAACACCAAAATCTTTTACTAGATTTTGGTGTTTTTTTTGGCCTCGTCCTGATAATTGATCCTGTTTAGTGTAGATCGAGATTATTTCGTGACCATCAGCTATGATTTTTTTAAGAACATGTAAAGAGAACACTGGAGTTCCCATAAATATAATTTTCATGATGCTCCATTATCAAAAAAAGTAATTTAATTTATTTAATTTTAACAGTTACGAAACCTTTGATTCTGTGAGATTATTTTCATATAAGTATTTTCTAGGAATAAATTTGAAATTATCGAATTGGAATTTTGAAATAGCTAGTTTTTTATCAACCCGTCCGAATTTATCAATAATTTCTGCGCTGATTTTAACTGGGATTTTCATTTTTCCTATGTTTATTTTTGCTCCTACTGAACAAGCTGGACCTAATCCTCCGGGTGAAGTCTATGACTTACAAAAAGATATCGATGGGAAATTTCCCACCCCTGTACATTACGCAAGTTTTGTAGTGGAGGCAAAAAATGGTGATGTTCTAACAAAAGATGTTTTGAATGAGTTAGATCAAAATATTTTTTTGCTGCTTGAAAAAGATGAAGTAGGTGAACTAGCTGCTAACACTTTAGATGTGCAACCGTATTTGTTTTCTTACTATGATTTTGATTTGGGCCAAAATGTTAACGGCGTAGCCTCTATTATTGGTCCAATCAAGTTAATTTTAGAGCAAATGGGTACAGATCTTGAATCTGCCTCAAATGATCAAGTTAAATTTGCAGTTTCCCAGATGATGTCCAATGAAAACTTTAAAGAAGTCTGGGATTTTCTTGCATCTCAAACTTCTTCTTCAAAAAAAATAGTGATGGGCCAAGAAATTGATTATTGGACTTCTCCTGCTATGACTTTAGCTGTAATGGCGGATAATAAAAAATTGGGCGGAAGTGGATTAGAAATTGGATTGGGCGGTGGAGAAGAAATCGTAAATAAAGAATATTTAAATAGAAATTTTGGTTCAGTGATAGCTGGGAATCAAGAAAACTTTTTGTTGCTTGGAATTGCTAATGATGTCAATTTAGAAGCTGAAGAGCAAGGTCAAACTGCTGGGCCATACATCATGCTTACAGTTATAGCTGCTGTATTAGTTGTGGGAGCCAGTTCAGGATCTTACTGGGTAACAGCCGTCACTGGAATTGGTATTGGAATTATGATGGTTTGGTTGAAGGGTATTTCTGCTTTAATTGGATTAAAAATGGGACTAGTAATTGATCTAATTGTTCCTATTAGCATGGTTGCTTTAGGAGTAGATTTTGTTGTTCATGCGATTAGAAGATATAAAGAAGAATTAAACGATGGTAATTTTCCTAGAGATGCTTTAAGGATAGGGTATGCGGGTGTAGTTGGCGCTCTATTATTAGCTATGGCAAGTGATAGCATAGCTTTTTTGTCCAATCTTTCTTCTAATATTGAAGCTGTAATTCATTTTGGTGCTGCTGCAGGTATTGCGGTTTTATCTTCTTATTTTATTCTAGGAGTAATTGCTCCTGTATTTGTAATGCAAACTGATCAATTGATTTTAAAAACTGGAGAAACTTTTCAGGGCAGATTCTGGAACCTATTTAGAGTGTTAGGTTCGTTTTTGGCAGCTATAGCTTCTGGAGCTGCCGTCATAATGATTGTTGCATTGGATAAGACTCTAGGACTTTTGCTTCTTTCAGGGTGCTCAATTTTCTTTATTTTGATCCCTGTTTTGGTGATGTCAAGATTTGCTGGCAATAATGAAAGTTCTGCTATTCAATCACAACTACCTTCTCTTGTTTCTGATAGCAAGTTAGTGAGAATTACAGAAATATTGGTTTCTGTATCATCACAAAGATCAATTGTAGTTTTGGTAATTGCCACTTTCGTGACCATCTTAGCTACTTACTACGCAGTACAATTGAGACCTTCATTTGATGTGAAAGATTTTTTTGATTCAAATTCTGAATTTGTATTAGGCTTAGATAAATTTGATGAATATATGGGAGAGCAAGGTGGAGAGCCGGGTATAGCTTATGTGAGAGGAGATTTAACTGATCCCTCTGCTCTGAATGAAATAAATTTATTTATAGAAAAACTAAGGGGTGTGGAGTATGTTGCAGTTACTCCAAGTGGAGAAGTTACTTTTGGACCTCATGTAATCAATTTGATCCAATCAGTGATGAATAGTCCGGTGGCTATAGAATTGATATCTCAATCTCAAGGAATTGGGATATCTGACTTGGATAATGATGGATTTCCAGATGCACCTGGTCAAGTACAGGCTATTTATGATTATGCTTTAATTAATGGCGTTATAGGTGAAGGAAATCAACTAATTGCGTCGCCTGATCAAGTAAAAGGATCAGTATATTACAGACAAAATGAAGAAAATTTGACTGCTATTTCTTTTCAAATTCCAGGAACTAGAGATCAAAAAATTGTTACTAAAACCAAAGAATTAATTGATCCTTTACTTAGTGAACTAGAGAAACATCCCTCAATTTCTCGTGCAGCATTAACAGGTTCTCCTTTTACTAGAGATTTGCAGCTTGAGGCATCTGCAAATACTCTTTTTACAGCATTACCTATTGCAATTATTGCTGCAATAATTTTACTTATTGTGACTATGAAATCATTTAAATATGCGATTGTTACTGTCATTCCTGTTGGATTAGTAGCTGCTTGGCTATATGGAATCATGTATGTTTTTGGTTTTTCTTTAAATTTTGTTACTGCAATGATCGGGGCAATTTCTATTGGAGTTGGTATAGACTATTCTATTCATATGACTGAACGATTTCGTGAAGAGCTTAGAAGAAACCCAACTAAATTATCTGCTATTATGCGTGCTGCAAGAGGTACAGGGGTTGCATTAGTTGCATCTGCTGTATCAAGCATCGCAGGTTTTGTGATTCTTGGATTTGCCCCAATGCCTATGTTTGCTGCATACGGTCAATTAACTGCGGCTATGATTTTGTTTGCTCTTTTGGCATCCTTGATAGTGTTACCGTCCCTGTTAATGGTCATAACTAAAGAAATTAAGAATACTGTGGATTTTTAAATTAATGTGACTTTTGTGGATCCTACTTCACCTCTAGAGTCAGTTTCTTGATTGAATGTTTTGACAAGTGGGTGCTTTGAAAGTGTTTCTTTGACAGTAGATCTTAAAGCTCCACTACCTTTGCCATGAATTATACGAACTTGATTTAATCCTTCTCTTAGACTTTGGTCTAAAAAAACTTCCAATTTTTCTTGAACTTCAGATGCCCTAATACCTCTAATGTCAATTTCAAGATTTTGAATATTTGTTGAAGAAATTAAATTAATTTTTGCTAAATTTGATTTTGATTGATCAGAATCATTTTCTATTATAGAAATTTGATTTCCTAAAACTTTATAAGAAATTTTACCAACTTGTACTTCCACAGTTTTATCAGAATGGTTTATAGCTTTGATATTCCCCACCCAACTGTAAACTTTACTTTGAACTTTTGATCCGATGTGGAAATTTGTGGGAATAATGTAATTTGCCTTAGGTTCTGATTCAATTAAACTTGAAAGATTTTTAGTGTTATTTTCAATTTTTTCTATCTCGCTGATTACTTGATTTTGATTGTGTGTAGATTTTTTAACCCAAGAAAGTGCTGATTTAGATCTTTCAAGATTTTCTAATATTTCAGAATATTTTGATTGTGCAATATTTCTAGCAGAGGTAAGAATTTCTTCAGTGTTGTTTTTTAAATAATTTAGTTGAACTGTGAGATTTTGTCTTATCAAAGAAATTTTGGATAATTCTAAAGAAATTTCATGGGTTTTTGATTCTAAAATTTCATGTTTCTTTGCTATCTCATTAAGCCATTTTTGAGTATTTTTTGAATTTGTAGACATATTTTGATTTGCTAATTTTAAAATTGATTCGGGTAATCCTAATTCTTTTGCAACATTCATAGCATAGCTATTTCCAATTACCCCAAATGTCATTGAGTAAGTTGGCTTTAAAGTTTTATTATCTAAAGTAAAACTGGCGTTTCTCATTTGGATTGATCCTTCTGCCATTATTGCTAGAGATCTATGATGAGTAGTTACAATTGTAAGTACGCCTTGTTCGCTCAAATTTTTTAATAATGCCATTGCGATTGCAGCACCTTCTTCTGGATCAGTACTGGATCCTATTTCATCTAAAAGTACGAGAGATTTTTCTGTCGAGAATTTTAAGATTTTAGTAATGTTTTGTATGTGAGAACTAAATGTAGAAACAGAATTTTCTATACTTTGCTGATCACCTATATCGGAAAATATTCCATCAAATACTGGTATAAATGACCCTCTTGCAGCTGGAATCTGAATTCCTGATTGGTTCATTAAAGATAATAATCCTATTGTTTTTAATGCTACTGTTTTACCTCCTGTATTTGGTCCAGTAATTACTAGAACATTCCATGAATCGTCAATTTCTATAGAGAATGGAATGGAATTTTGTGGTAGTAGGGGATGTGTAGAGTTATCGAATTTTAATTTGACACTTTTTTTAGTTTGAGGTTCAAATCTTAATCCATTCCATGATTGACTTAATTTCGATTTAGCTATTATTAAATCTAATTCTGAAGATAATTGAATATTAGTGAGAATTTTATCTGACAAAATTCCAACTTGGTCAGATAAATTTTTCAGAATAGCTGTTACTTCACGATTTTCTTCCAAGGCTAGTTCTCTCCAAGAGTTACATAAGCTAATTGTTGAAAATGGTTCAATAAAAAGTGTCATTCCAGTATTTGAAGCATCGTGTACTACACCTGGTACTCTACTTCTCAAGTTGGCTTTTACTTGTAATACTAATCTGTCTCCTCTGACTGAAATAACATTGTCTTGAATAGCTGATTCAACTTGAGGTTTTTTAAGAATATTTTGTAATGCGGATGTAAGTCTTTCGTAGGCATTTCTAACATCTTTTCTCAAATCAGAAAGTATAGGAGATGCAGAATCTTTAACTAATCCATTGGGTGCTATCTGGTTTTTTATAGAATAACTGAGATAGTTTAAGTCAGAAATTTTGGTTGCAAATGTCCCTAAATTCTCAAACTGATTTTTGTGATTTAAAATTTTTGATTTTAGATCTAAAAACGTGTCTAATGTGTTAGAAATTTCAATTAAATCTTTACCAAATAGTATTCCATTTAATTTGGCATGTTTAATGGATTCCTCTATGTTGGAAATTCCCCTCAAATTGAAATTCCCCTCAATTTCTAGTAATTGTCTTCCTTCTTCAGTTTGTTTTAATAGTTTGATTACTTCATCATTAGAAAAACTGGGAGACAAATTTAAAGCTTTTTCTTTTGATTTATAAAAAGTACATTTTTCAACTAGTTTGTTGATTATGTGGTTAAAATCTAAATCATTTAAGGTGTTTTTTAAGAGTTCTTTTGACATATGAAAATATAATTTTTTTATAAATTATAACGTTATTACAAAAGTACAGTGATATAATTTGTAGCTATTATGACTTTAGAATATACAATAAAAATACCTGCAACATCTGCTAATCTTGGTTCAGGTTTTGATTCAATTGGATTGGCAATAGATTTGTGGAACTTTGTTACTATAAAAGATGGCCCATTTCAGATAAATTTAAAAGGTTATGGTGAAGACGAATTACCGAATGATAGTAACAATTTGGTGTACCAAAGCTTCTCGCGATTATTTCAAGAAATTGGCAAATCTGTTCCTGAAGTATCTATGGAATGTGAAAATAATATTCCTGTTGCTCGTGGATTGGGTAGCAGTTCAGCTGCTTTAGTTGGTGGATTGTATCTTGCAAATATTTTCGCAGACAACCCATTAAATCAGTCTGATTTACTTGATTTAGCTGCTCAATTAGAAGGACATCCTGACAATGTCGCCCCTGCAATTTTAGGTGGAATTCAGATAGGGATTTATGATAATCAAAGTCTCATTACTTCTTCAGTAAGCTATCCACCAAATATTTCCTTAGTGCTTTTTATACCTGATTCTAAAATGTCTACAGATAGTGCAAGAAATATTCTTGGAGAGAATGTACCTAGAAAAGACGCAGTATTTAATCTCGGTAGATTTGGTTTATTAGTAAACAGTTTTTCAAAAGGTGATTTGACTAATTTAAAATATGCAACTCAAGACTTATTGCACCAGCCTCAGAGGCAAAAAATTTTTTTCCCAATGAAAAATATAATTAAAGGTGCATTAGACGCTGGTGCGTATGGTGCTTTTTTGTCGGGCGCGGGTTCTACAGTAATGGCGATTACTGATTCAAGAGAATATACGATTGGTTATGAAATGGCTGATGCTGCAATGAAATCTGGAATTGAAGGTAGTATTGTTGTTTCATCTATTGTGAATCAAGGAGTTCAATTGGTTGGGCAAAGTGAAACCAAATGTCACTAATTGTCCAAAAATATGGAGGATCATCTTTAGCTAACCCAGATTTAATTCGTAATGTAGCAAATAGAATATCTAATGCATCAGAAGATGGGAATCAGATTGTTGTTACAGTGTCAGCTATGGGAGATTCAACTGATAATTTAATGGATATTGCTACTAAAATTACCAATTCTCCTAACCCTAGAGAGCTGGATGTATTACTTTCTACTGGAGAACTTCAATCTTGTGCATTAGTTTGCATGGCTTTACAAGAATTAGGTAAAAATGCTGTTAGCTTGAGCGGTGCACAAGCTGGAATTATGACTGATTCACGATTTGGAAATGCGAAGATTTCTAAGTTAGCTACAGATAGAATAGAAATGGAGTTAAATAAAGGTAATATTGTAGTAGTTGCAGGATTTCAGGGGATTACCGATGAATTTGATATTACAACTTTAGGTCGTGGAGCATCAGATTTGACAGCTGTTGCACTAGCTGCAGGATTAAAAGCTGAGAGATGCGAAATTTACACTGATGTTGATGGAATCTTTACAGTTGATCCTCGATTAGTTCCAAATGCCCATAAAATGGATGAGATTGGTTTTGAGGAAATGTTAGAGATGGCAAGTCATGGTGCAAAAATGAATCCAAGATCTATAGAATTAGGAATGGTTTTTAATGTTCCCATTTTGGTTGCATCAAGTATGAATGAATCGTCAGGAACACTTATTCGTGAGGTAAATGATATGGATATGAAAGTTGGAGAAATAAGAAATAGAGTAAGAGGAATAGCTACCGAGAAAGATGTTGCCAAAATTATAGTGTATTCGGTAGTAGACAGGCCTGGGATTGCCTCTAGTTTATTTGAGCCGTTAGCTCAAGCTGATATTAGTGTTGATGTGATCGTTCAGAATTCAAGTGTACAAGGAACAACTGATCTGACATTTACAGTTAAGCAATCTCAATTGAACAATGCCACTTCAGTTGTAAAAAAAGTCGCAGATGACTTAGGTAGTGGTCAAATTGGAGTTGATGAAGACTTAGCTAAAGTAAGTGTAGTTGGGACAGGAATGCAAGATTCCCCAGGATATGCCGCAAAAATGTTTAAAACTTTGGCTTCAGCCGGTATAAATATTGAAATGATTACCACTTCAGAAATTCGAATAACTTGTATTGTAAAAGTTTCAGAGTTAAGTAAGGCAGCCTCTGCATTACATGATGCTTTTGAGATGGATTTCAACTATTAAATAATGAATGAAATTTTTTTGTCAGTAATAATTCCAACTTTTAATGAACAAAAGCGAATTGTTCAAACATTAGATCAACTACTTTTTTATTTTTCATCACAAGATTATTCATGGGAAATTGTAGTTTCTGATGATGGTAGTACTGATTTAACTGTTAGATTAATAGAAGAGTGGTCTCAAAAACATTCTAATGTTCAAATTCTTTCTTTGATTCATAAAGGAAAAGGGTGGGCAGTGAAAAATGGAATGCTGAAATCATCAGGTAAATATAGGCTGATGTTTGATGCTGATATGTCTATGCATCCTAATCAAATTCAGAAGTTTTTAGATAGTTTTCAAAATGATTGTGATGTAGTCATTGGATCAAGAAATTTACAGGGATCTATAAAGAAAAATGAGCCTTTTTTAAGAAAGATGATGGGGAGATTTTTCAATTTATTTGTTCAAGTTTTTGCAGTTAAAGGCTATTTGGACACTCAATGTGGGTATAAATGTTTTACATCAAAATGTGCTGAACAAATATTTGCAATCCAGAAAATTTGGGGTTGGGGTTTTGATGTAGAAATTTTAATGTTGTGTAAAAGATATCAATTTAATGTAGAAGAGATTCCTATTAATTGGCATCATCAATTAGATAGTAAAGTAAATGTTTTTAATTCTACAATTTCCATTGTTCAAGATGTGCTTCTAACTAAGTACAGGATTTTGAGTAATAAATATTAATTTTATAAAATCCTATTTTTTTGTGTAAAAAAACATTGATTCACGATCAATCAACTGTAAGAATTTCAAAAATTTACAGATTATTTGGAGATTAAGGTGGATATAAAGGTCCTTACTAATAAAATTAGTTTCAGAAAAGAAAAAACTTTGGAGATTAAATCTTTGTTTAATTCCAAGTCTTTTGAAGATGCAGAGCAAATGGGTTTAGACTTGATTCAGGAATTTCCCAATGATTTTCAAACGCATATGATTGTGTCAAAAATTTATTTTGAACAAGATAAAAGTTATGAAGCTCAATTGTACTTACATAATGCTTCTACATTAGAAAAATCTATAAAAGAACAAACACGTCAATCAATTGAATTTGCAATGCAATCTGATTGGATTAATGCTATAGAAAGCAATCAAATTATCATTGAATCCTTTCCATGGGAACTTGAAGCATATAATCGTTTAGGAAAAGCTTTTCTTGAAAGAGGCAATAAAAAGGAATCATTGATTGCTTTTAAGTGTGCTCTAGTTATTTCTCCTACAAGCAAAATTGCTCAAAAAAATATAGAGAGACTACAAAAAACTTCCAAAAATAAAGTGACTATTGGTTCACAGCCTAATAATTTAGGACAAGCATTTATTCAAGAAACTGGTAAAACTTGTGTTACAAAATTAGTAAATATACCTGTTGGATTTGACCTAACTGCTTTAATTTCTGGGCATCAGGTTAATTTAAGCCAAAATGAAAGAGGAATATCAATTACTGACCAAAATAATTCTAGGTTAGGAAATTTGGAACCTAAATTAGGTATGCGGTTAAGTCGCTTGATTTCTGGAGGAAATGAATATCAAGCTAATATTACTCATGTTGGTGAGAATAATATAAATTTGATAATTAGAGAAACTTTTAAGCATCCCTCACAATCTACCAAATCTTCTTTTCCAGCAAAAATAGACATGATGAATGATATTTCTACTCAGATGATTCCTTATGAAATTAATGATGGAGGTAAATTAATGGATTTGAAGGATTGGAGCGATGATGATACTGAATCTGGAGACGATAATATGTTTACTCCTAGAATTCCTCAATTAATTGCTGATAAGTCACCTTTTGATGATGATTTTTAATCATAATTAGAGTCCAATTCTTTTACACGAAAATATATCCCCCATTTTTGCATAAGACTTTCAATTTTTGAATCATTAAGTTCAACTAAATCTGAAAAAAATCCTGAAATAGCATGTGGTGTCATTAATTCTTTTTGGCATACCCAATTTGATTCGCTAGGAATAATGTAAGCAATGCTGTTTTGATGCGGGCATTGAAGTTTAATCGTAAATCCTGTTGAATCTTCTTTTATGTTCAGTCCATCGTTCATTTTTTTGCCTTGTAATATATATTTGTTTAATAGAGAATGTTTTTAAAATATTCTAGCATTTGCATAATATGAAACCTCATTTTAAAAGTTCTACTTTCTTATTACATAAAATCAAATGTGGTCCATTTGACAATAATGCTTACGTTTTAGTGTGTCGCAAAACTAATCAAAGTATATTAATTGACACTCCAGCTGATCCTAATGTCTTCATTGCTATAGCTGAGTCTACTAAAGTTAATCGGATATTAATTACTCATAATCATAGTGATCATATTGCAGGTTTTGATGATGTAATTAATGCGTTTAATGTTCCAGTAAGTATGTCTAATTATGATTCTGGGGTATTAGATTATGATTTACTAGATGATTTACAAGATGATTCGATCATCTCTTTTGGGAATTTAAATCTCCAAGTTTTATTTACTCCGGGACACACTCCAGGTTCTACGTGTTTTTACTTAGAGGGACATTTGTTTTCGGGGGATACGCTTTTTCCGGGAGGACCAGGTAAGACTCAGTCTGCAGAAAAATTAGAACAAATCATTGATAGCATTACAAAAAAATTATTTATTCTTCCCCCATCAACTATTTTTTATCCCGGTCATGGGGATGATGGAGAATTGTTTGTTTCTATTTCAGAATACGAAATGTATAAAAGTAAAAATGTTCATTCACAAACATTTGGTGATATTGATTGGTTAAAAAGTTAATTCAGATTAATTTATTTTTCCCACTTTGGATTATCCTAACATTAGTTGTAACTTACTCTTTGATTTTAATTTTGAGAAATATATTTCTTACAGAAACAGATTTCATTTATCCTAGTAAATTTTATCCTTGGATTTTAGTGATTCCACAAGTATTTATGTTGTTATTTTCAATTAAATACTTAAAAAATTGGACGCAATTATTTTTAAATGTGAGATTTAAAAATTATTTATTGGCAATTTTATTATTAATAATTAATTTGAGTTTTTATTTCTTTTATGCACAAATAGTTAACTTTTTTAGTTTACAAACAATGTATTTGCCAGATATTTCTAAATATATTTTAGGAGAAGGAATATTTATATTCATAAATATTTTTGCTATTTGTGTTTGGGTTCCTGTTATTGAAGAAATATTTTTTAGGGGAACGATTCTTAGTCAATTAAGAAAATCGTATGGAAATTGGATAGCAATTCTTTCATCTAGTTTTTTGTTTTGTATTGTTCATGGGAATCTTGGTTTACTAGTGCCAGTTTTTTTTAGTTCTATTTCTATTTCGATATTATTTGTGATTTGTAAATCAATTTTACCTTGTATCATGCTCCACTCTTTTCAAAATTTTTTTGTATGTATAGTTGCTACTTTTGCATAAATTAAAGACAATTACCCCAAGGTGATATATTGAAAAATAGAATTAACATTCGATTTGAAAAATTAAAGCAAAATAATAATTCAGCACTCGTTCCATATTTGACTGCAGGTTTTCCTGATCAAGAAACTTTTGTGGATTTATCTTTGCAAATTTTGGCTAATGGGGCTGATATGCTAGAAATTGGAGTACCTTTTAGTGATCCTCTAGCTGATGGCCCCACTATTCAAAGAACAAACTTTCAAGCAATTCAAAATGGAATTACGCTTAATGGGTGCATAGATCTGTTGAGATTAATTAGAAATTCTAATACCGAATCTCCTGCTATTTTTATGGGATATTTCAATCCTTTTCTAGCATATGGCATAGATAAATTTTTACAAGAAAGTTCTAATGCAGGGTTAGACGGATTAATTGTTCCTGATTTACCTATATCTGAATCAAGGGAAATTTCTGAAAAGTGTATTGATAATGGAATACATTTAATTCCATTATTGGCTCCCACAAGTACCGATGAAACTATTCATAAAGCATGTGAGCAAGCAAAAGGATTTATTTATTGTGTTAGTTTAACTGGAGTGACTGGGGCTCGAAAAAATTTATCTTTAGGGGTTGAGACTTTAGTTAAAAAAATTAAATCTTATACAGATGTTCCTGTTTTGGTAGGTTTTGGAGTGTCAAAGAAAGAAGATGTAGTAAACATATCAAAATTTTCTGATGGGGCAGTAGTTGGGAGTGCATTTTTAGATTCAATAGAAAATTCTGATAATAATAAAAAAATTGAAGCTGGTGTTAAGTTTGTAAAAAATCTGGCTAATTAAAATTAATGAGGTAAATAAATGGGAAAGGTCATTGCTATTAGGGGTGCAACTACTGCTGCAACGAATACCAAAGAATCAATTGTGCAAGCAACTACTGAGATGTTAGAAGAGTTGGTTAGTGCTAATGATTTATATGTTGAAGATATAATCAGTGCTTTTTTTACTACTACTAGAGATTTAAATACTCAATTTCCTGCAGTTGCTGCTCGTAAAATTGGATGGGAATATGTTGCCTTAATGTGTTCTCATGAAATGTTTATAGACGATGCTCAACCAATGTGTATTAGGGTAATGGTGCACGTCAATTCAGAAAAAGACGTTAAGTCGATTATCAATGTTTATCTTAATGATGCAATTAATTTAAGAAAAAGAGGATTTGAAACTGAAAAGAATTAAGGTTGTTGCAAAATTTGGATTATATTTCCATCTGGGTCTTTAAAAGTTGCCACTATTCCCCCCCAATGTTCTATTTCAGGTTCTCTCAAAATTTCTACATTATTAGCTTTTAATTTGTTAAAGGTTGAATCAATTTCACCTACATTCAAATTTATCATAAATCTATAAGGATCCTGGTTTAGTTTATTTGTGATATTTGAATGTTCTCCAATACTGAATTTGAAATCTTTCCATCTGAAAGATATAAATTTATTGTTTACATAATGTGCTTCTAAACCAAATAAGTCCTCATAAAATTTTTGGAGATTTGAAATTTTTTCTGTCCATAGAATTATTCCTGAGAATTTAGCAAACATATTTTCCTCTATAAAGTATTGAAGTATTACTGTAAATATTTTCCTGAAAGTTTATAATGAAAGTAGAGACAGTGATGTGAAGGGAAAGCTTAAAAATGGGTCTCAAAAAAGGAGGGTAGTAACATTGGATAGTAGTAGTAGGAGGCGTTTCAGGTAGGTGTTCCTTGGAATGCCTCCACATAACAGGGTCCTTATCTATTAGGTAAGGACCTATTTTTTTAAGATTCAAAAAACTTTTTAGGGTTATTTATTAAAATATCTTCTATTTGTTCTTGAGTTATGCCTGAATTTTTTAAATATGGAATGACGTTTCTGTGTATAAATAAATAATCATCAGGATTATATTTGTTTCTGCTAGTTTCAGTATCATTAGAAGCTATATTTAAAGTTACAGACCAATCGTGTCCAATCATAAGTTTTTTACCATAACCATCAGAAATCAATTTGATTAGTGTTTCAGTTCTTTCTTCCCATTTTGGGGTGCCCATTTCTCTGCCTCCTGGATATCTGTCTAATCCAACCCATGCACCTTTGTCCATTAATCCTTCAAGATAGAAAATATCAGTAGTATCGTTACTATGTCCGATATAAACTTTATTTAAGTCAACTTTTTCATCTTCAAAAATTCTAATTTGTTGTTCTCCAACTCTTTCTGGAGCCCATGTGTGAGCCGAAATGGGAGTATTAGTAGATTTTGATGCTCTAGCAGCAGCTCGTAAAATTATTTCTCCTTCTCTAGAAACCCCGCCTTTATCATTAGCTACTTTAATTATTCCAGCTTTAATATTTGTATCTTCAATTCCTTGAGTGATTTCTCTTTTGTACAAGTTAGCTACTGCATCAGGCGTGCTATTCCAAAAAGCTCTAGGTATATCTCTCCAAGTGCCTGTTGCGCAAATTATATTTACCCCCGACTCTCTTGAAACGGTCTCTATTAATTTGATATCACGTCCTAAATCAAGTGTTGTGACGTCAACTATTGTGTCTACGCCTTCTTTCTTAGCCTCTGATAGACGTGCAATTCCTTTGTTGATTGATTCATCTCTCTTTATAAATTCTGGGTAAATTTGTGGGATTCCGCCTGAACTGACGATTACATGTTCATGAGAGAGTGTTTGTCCTAGTTTGGAGGTATCTATAGGGCCTAATACTGTTTGGATTGAAGTCATAAAATCTCCTTATGAATCAATTTTTTTAACATAATTTTTTAAAGTGCCAATTCCTGATATTGTAATTTCACAGATGTCACCATCCTTCATGTTTTTCCCTTCACCATCTGTTCCCATCCAAATCATATCGCCTGGATATAAGGTGATATATTTTGTGATTTCATGGATGTATTTTTCAACGCCAAATATCATTTCATTGGTTTTGAATTCTATAGTTTTTTCTCCATTTAGATGTACTGAAGTAATCATGTCATCTAAATTTACTTGTGTTTCTATTAAGGGGCCCATTGGTTTGAAAGTATCAGCATTTTTTGCTCTCCAAAGAGTTCTGTCTAATTTTTGCCAGGATCTTTCACTAACATCATTTCCAATTGTGTATCCAAATACGTATTTTAAAGCGTCAGATTCTTTTACTTGGAAAGCCTTTTTACCTATTACAACCACAAGCTCTGCTTCGTACTGTACTTTTTCAGTCGCATCTTTCGGGATGATGATAGTTTCATCGTGGGCTATTAAAGCATTGTTAGCACGATAACCAATATCAGCTTTTTCAGGAATATTTGGTTGTTCTCCTATTAATTCTGCTACTTTTCTAATATGTTCTTCATAATTAGTCCCTGCGGCATAAAAAGTCTTTGGTTCAAAAGGTGTTAGTAGTTTGATATCAGCAAATGACACAACCTCTTTAGGTTCGTAATCTTCAAATGGGTTTCCATTTACTTCAGTTACAGATTGATTTTGCAAATCTGCTATTCCATAATAAATATTCTTTCCTCTGTAGTATCTAATCCACTTCATTTGATTTCCTTGAATGTTTGAATAGATGCGTATATTAGCATGGAAATTTAGTTATTAAGAATTATTCATTTAGTCCATTCAAGAGCTTGAGAGACATTTGGGAATTGTTGTGTAAAAATTGATTTGATTTCTTGAGCTACATCCATATGCTCTTTTTGAGTGCCATGAGCCGACCTTAGGTCAATATAATGAATCCAAGAACGTACATTTCCAGTCATGTAAATTCGAGTTGGTGTTGCAAGAGGAAGTACAAATCTGGCGCATTCTTTTGCGATTCCTCCTTGGATTAGCTCATTATATAGATCCATTGCATTAGCAAAATGTGCTGCTATTTTAGATTGTAGATTTTCTTTTGTTGTTGTTGGAATATCATCAATACTGTTTTGTCTGTTTTTACTGTCTTGGCTACGAAGATCTGGAACATCAATTTTATTGTCTAATAGATTAGTGTCGGCATATCTTTGACTAAACTCTTGGAATGTAAATGATCTGTGACGTAATATTTGAGCAGCTAGTCCTCTGGTGGTATTTATTTCTACTGTCATGAATGCTTGTTCAAATACAGACCAGTGACCATGTTTAATACAATATTTTAGTAATCCAGCAAATTTGTCATTATTTTGATTGTTAGGGTTACTCACTCTAGCTACATATGCCATGTGTTGCTCAGCCTCAGCAGTCACACTGATCAATTTGACTTTAGGTCCCATTTCATATCTCCAATAAACTGTACTACTAAGTTTATAACATTTGTTTTGTAAGAATTGCTACATTGGCTCAGGAGTGTGACTTTTCCATTTAGTGACAGCAGCTTCAGCTCTTGGGCTTATAGAATTAGATATTTGAATGTTTAGTAACGATGGTAGATTTTGACTAATTGCTCTATTCAAAGCATTTTTCAGATCTCCGGGGTCAGTGATATGCTCAGAATATCCACCCAATCCTGAAACCACTTTGTCATATCTAGAAGGTAATAATTTAGTAGCTACAGTTTTACC
>MDSW01063584.1_pt1 | contig 21156 bp, 14 predicted proteins | sample 811171 | NCBI WGS metagenome assembly MDSW01 (sample SAMN05326641, study PRJNA326480) | marine metagenome | isolation source: seawater | place: Atlantic Ocean: North West | collected 2012 | reverse complement strand
GGGTATGGCTGTTCGCCATTTAAAGAGGTACGTGAGCTGGGTTTAGAACGTCGTGAGACAGTTCGGTCCCTATCTGCCGTGGGCGTTGGAGATTTGAGAGGAGCTGCCCCTAGTACGAGAGGACCGGGGTGGACGTACCTCTGGTGGACCTGTTGTGACGCCAGTCGCATTGCAGGGTAGCTATGTACGGAAGGGATAACCGCTGAAAGCATCTAAGCGGGAAGCCCCCCTCGAGATAAGATCTCCCTTAAGAACCGTGGAAGACCACCACGTTGATAGGTCAGGTGTGGAAGTGTGGCAACACATGAAGCTTACTGATACTAATTATTCGATCGAACTTGATTTACCGTCATGGACAGTGATCAGATCAACTGATCGCCGGAACATAAAAACACCGTTATTAAACATAAAAAAAACCCTCTGGATTTAATTGACTTGGTGGTCATAGCGCTTGTGCCCCACCCGGTCCCATCCCGAACCCGGAAGTGAAACCAAGTCACGCCGATGGTACTTCGTCTTAAGGCGCGGAAGAGTAGGTCGCTGCCAGGTCTATTAAGTCCAGAGAACATCACGGAAAAAACCCATTCCCAATGACAAAACAAAATAACCGCCATAAAGGCGGTTTTTTTGTCACTAAAATAAACAACACTGACGCGGGGTGGACCCGTGTCGCCCGCAAGCGGCAACGCTGCGAGGACGCACATAAAGCAATCCTGCTGCGGGGCGACAATATCCAACGGTGCCATAACACGCACCACAATACTACTGATGTGATAAGCATTAGTGGCGCGGGGTGGAGCAGCCCCGCCCGTGACCGCGAAAGCCGCAAGGCAGAAGCGGCACAAAACAAAAAACTGCTACCGGGCCTGCCCCGGATAAAACATTGACGCGGGGTGGAGCAGCCCGGTAGCTCGTCAGGCTCATAACCTGAAGGTCGTAGGTTCAAATCCTACTCCCGCAACCAATTTTTTCCAATTAAATCAGCACCTTACGAGGTGCTTATTTTTTATTAACCCCTCCCATGATACAATAAAATGTATCACACAACACTCACACAAAACGCACAGTGTGTTTGAGGGGAATCGAGAATGGAAAGACACCGCATATTAGGCGACCAAGTTATCCTTTATCAGCGCAGCGAAGGCGGTGCTTGGCATTGCTCCACATTCCTGAATGGTAAGGAATGGCGCAAAAGCACAAGGCAAAAGAGCCTTGGCCGCGCCAAGGATGAGGCTACGGACTGGTTTAACGAGTTACAGGCAAAAAACCATCTTGGTGAACTGAATGCGGGTAAGAACTTTTCCCAAGTTGCCAAGATGTTTGAAAGCGAATATGAGGCTACAACAAGAGGCCACCGCAGCCCGAAATGGGTGCAGGGGCATAAAGACCGCTTAAGACTTCATTTGCTCCCCTTCTTTGGCGACATGCACGTGGGCGATATTACAGCCGGAACGGCTCAACAATATCGAGCGCATCGCTTGACCGAGCCGGAAGATTATAATGAAGAAGAGGCTGGCAAGCCTTGGAAGCCGCCAGCACGAAAAACAATTCATAATGAGATTGTGACATTAAGCCTTACCCTTAAAACGGCACACCGTCATGGCTTTATCCAGCAAGTGCCTGACCTATCCGACCCCTACAGGCGGCATACAAAAGTAAGCCACCGCCCTTGGTTTACCCCTAAGGAATACAAGCAACTTTACACGGCCACGCGGAAGAACGCGGCCAATCCCAAAAACCCACGGTTTAAATGGTATGCTGAACAACTCCATGATTTTGTTCTGTTCATGGCGAATACGGGTTTACGACCGGATGAAGTTAATCAGCTTGAATTTCGTGATGTTGAAATCGTTACCGATGAATGGAGTGGTGACAAGATTTTAGAAATTGAAGTGCGCGGTAAGCGCGGCGTTGGTTACTGTAAATCTATGACAGGGGCAGTCAGACCGTTCGAGCGTTTGCGCGACCGACCACGGCCAACAGATGAAGGGGAACGGCCAGTTAAGCCCACAGATAAACTCTTCCCCAATGAATTCAAAAAAATGTTCAACGGCATTTTGAACGAAAATAATCTGAAGTTTGACCGCGATGGAAAAGCGCGGACGGCCTATTCCCTTCGTCATAGCTATATCTGTTTTCGTCTGCTAGAGGGAGCAGACATTTACCAGATCGCGAAGAACTGCCGAACGTCAGTCGAGATGATCGAAAAGCACTATGCAGCGCATTTGAAGGACATGATTGATACATCGCTTATCAATGTCCGAAAAAGCAAGCAAGCGCCAAAAGTGCTTGGGGTTGAGGAAGATTAAGAACCCGTCAGGCGTGAAAGGCAGCTTGAAACGCCGCTAGGTCTTGCCCGTTGGGCAGAAAAAGACCTAGACGAAGGATTGCAGTAAGTAAAACGTGGGAAATACATAATATAAAACCTGTTCGAGATTGTGTAAGTCTTGTAAATTCTATAGCCTTACAAAGCAGCAATGAATCAAAGGTTTACAATTATAAATGCCCTTATTTCACCCTCGTGTTATTGAAAAACACATAAAACACATAAAGCACTTAGAGCCAATGTCAGCGAGTCACGCTGATATTCTAAGCGCGTGGGCGGAAAATCTTTCCAAAGGCATTTATGACAGCGAAACACAAAATGACGGTGAGTTTATTCAGCGCATTTTAATTGATGTTCTTGGCTATGTAGGGAGCAGCGAGGGCAAAAGCTGGACAGTCGCTAAAAATCAGCCCCTCCCTAAAGGAAATGTGGATGTTGCTTTAGGGAGCTTTACGGCTGAGGAAACAAAAATCATTGCTCCTTTTGAGCTTAAAGGGGCAAAGACAAAAGACCTTGATGCAATCATGGCGGGGCGTAATAAATCGCCTGTTCAGCAAGCTTGGGAATATGCGAGCGATATAAAAGGTGCTCAATGGGTTCTTGTTTCAAATTACCGTGAAATCAGGCTCTATGCGTTTGGCTATGGCCGAAAAGACTATGAATTTTTTGATCTTTCAAAGCTAAGTGAGCCGAAAGAATATGCTCGTTTTATTTTGCTGCTATCTGCCGAAAGCCTGTTAAACGGAAAGACGCAGAGCTTGCTCAAGGAAAGTGAGCAGGTTGATAAAGACATTACAAACCAGCTCTATGCGGATTATAAAGCCCTACGAGCCAAGCTTATCAAAACGATTGGCGATGATAACCCTGATAAAGAGCCTTTACAGGTAATTCGTTACACACAAACGATTTTAGACCGTATTCTTTTTGTCGCCTTTGCAGAAGACAAAGGGCTTTTGCCGGAAAATACACTTAAACAAGCCTATGAAACCAAAAATCTTTATAGCCCCCAGCCTGTATGGGAAAATTTCAAAGGGTTGTTTCAGGCCATCAATAAGGGCAATCCTGATCTAAAAATCCCAGCCTATAATGGCGGCCTTTTTAAGGATGACGCAGAGCTAAATAACTTGAGCATTAGTGATGCGCTGTGCGAGGGTTTCAAAAAAATTGGCGATTATGATTTTGACAGCGATGTAAGCGTCAATATCCTCGGTCATATTTTTGAACAATCCATAAGCGATCTTGAGGAACTAAAAGCTCATGCTGAAAATGTTGAGGAAGTTAGCAAAAATCAGAGCAAACGTAAGAAAGACGGCATTTTTTATACGCCCGCATACATTACCCGTTATATCGTTGAACAAGCCGTGGGAGGCTGGTTGAACGATCGAAGAGAAGAATTAGGCATTAATACGCTGCCTGTATTGGAAGATGCAGACTATGACAGTATTAAAGTCATTGAGCGCGGCCAGCGCAAAGGCCAGATCACTTATAACAAAAAGATCGAAAAGCATATTCAAACGTGGGAAGCCTATAAGGAGGCTCTTTCTAAAATAAAAGTGTTAGACCCCGCGTGCGGTTCAGGTGCTTTTTTGAATGAAGTTTTTGATTACCTGAAAAACGAAGGCGAAGCCGTGAATAGCCAGCTTGCACTTCTTAAGGGCGAGCAAACAACGCTATTCCGGTGGGATACGCATATACTTGCCAATAATATTTATGGCGTGGATTTAAACAGCGAGTCCGTAGAAATCACGAAGCTGTCTTTATGGCTTAAAACCGCGAACAGGCAGGAAAAACTCACCTACCTTGAGGATAACATCAAGGTCGGAAATTCGCTTATTGATGACCCAGAAATTGCGGGTGATTTAGCGTTTGATTGGAACAAACAATTTTCAGAGATCATGCAAAACGGTGGGTTTGATGTAATTGTCGGAAACCCACCTTATGTCTTTGCTAGAGATCAAGGTTTTACCGACCAAGAAAAGCAACACTACTATGCTAATTACGAGCAAGCAAACTACCAAATAAATACTTACGCTCTTTTTACAGAGAAAGGCTATAGGCTCGCAAAAAGCAATGGTTATTTGGGCTACATAATTCCTAATACCTGCCTAACGATTAACTCTTTTAAAGAATTTAGAAAGTTTATTCTTGAAGAAACAAGCAAAACTAAAATTATAAATATATTTGATAAAGTGTTTTCTGATGCCAGCGTTGACTGCTGCATTCTTTTGTTCAAAAAAGAAAAATCAGATGCCCCACTTCACAAGGGAACAATTTCAAAACAGGAGCTATCTGAAAGTACTGTTATAAAATCTGACCTCTCTAAGGATGATTATATTATCAACCTATCAATAAACTCTAAGGCTGAGGGGCTGCTAGTAAAGATCAATAACCAATCAGATGTTTTGGATAATGTGGCTACGGTTAAAGCAGGACTACAGGCTTATGAGGTTGGAAAAGGTAATCCGATACAAACTAAAGAAATGAAGAATGAAAGAGTATACCATTCTTTTGAAAAAGTAGACGGAGACTATTTGAAGTATGTGGATGGTAAAGATGTTTGTCGATATTATCAGACTTGGGGTGGCGAATTTTTAAAATACGGTGAAAATCTAGCTTCTCCTAGAAACTCTCATTTATTCAATAGCCCAAGAATTTTGGTGAGACAAATACCGTCAAAGCCACCATACTGTATTAACGCATGCTATCTTGAAGATCATGTTTTAAATGATCGAAATTCTATGAATATTGTAGATATTCAAAAAAACCCTTATTTCGTTTTGGGGCTTTTAAACAGTCGTTTGGTTTCCTACTGGTTTGTAAATTCTTTTGATAAATTTCAACGAAAAACATTCCCGCAATTTAAAATCAATGAATTAAAAAAATTCCCTATCCATGTGAATGGTATGGAAGAAATTGCAACTAAAGCGAAAAGTGTATGTGAGGAAAATTCGCAGTTTATCAAGTTAATTGAGACCTTTGAAAAGTTGCTCAAAACAGAATTTAGACAACAAAACATCACAACTAAATTAAAGAATTGGTTTGAATTAGAAGTTTCAGAATTTATTGCAGAAATAGAAAAATCCATAAAGCCGATCAAGCTATCGCTTTCTCAAAAAGCCGAGTGGATGGAGCATTTTGAGAAAGAAAAGGCCAAGGCATTAGAACTTAAAAACAAGATCGACCAAACCGACCGTGAAATCGATCAAATGGTCTATGAATTATACCAATTAACTCCAGAGGATATAGCTTTAGTAGAAAACGGCTCAACGTAAAGAATAAAAGACATGCAACGATTATTGATAAACAGAATTGCCCTTAGATTTGAGCTTAAGAAGCCAGTTTTTATGCTTCTAAGGTCTACAGAAGACTTCACACTCAGTAGCAACAAAGTTCAATGGATCGGGGACAAGCTACAGCTACCCATCCAAGATGAATTTATTGATTGGGTGCAAGAACGTGGTTTAGAAGACGATGCGCAGCTAGCTACGGAGTTTAGAGAAGAGAATCCGGAAGAGAACGATGGGAGTATCTTTGTAGTTAAGCTTACAGAATCAAACTGCCAGCCATTTAAAAGAGAATTATTAAAACAAGAATTAGCGCAGCACCTCCAAAACAAGAGTTTTTTTGTAAATCCTTCTAAATTTCCTATGGATTTTTCTGCATATCAAAAGATTGGTGAGTTTGATAACGAATACGATCAATACAGAAGAATTGATTTCAAGTGGAATCACAAAAGAGAGGAGCTTTCATTTAATTTTGGTAGTGAAAGAACCCTTGTTACTAATGTTAACAACAATTTGGAGGCTGATACGTTTGTTTTCAACACAGAGAATTTATTAGCTTACAAAACTCATAGTCCAGTAGCAGGAAAAACGATTTGTTCTAGGGAAGTAAGCGCACAGCGCACCGGAGCACCTGTTAAATTTAACTATAAGGATCGATACGAAAAGTTAAAACAGTTTGCCTCCGAGAATTTATACGACTTTGAATCGTCTTATTTTGTGATTGAAAAGACGGGCCTTAAAAACGTCGCTCCAGATGACTTTTATAATGTTTTCAGCCAACAAAATCTGATGGCATTCAGTCACGAAAAAACTGCGGTAAATGCTGTAGTAGGCATGAGAGAGTATGGCCCCCTTAAGAAAGCAGAAAATTCAGAAAAGAAAAGACTGTTGTTTATTTACGATAGCAAGGATGCCGCAAATAACCTGTATCTTTATCTAAAGAATGGTCACAAACATTTTCCAGGACTTCTGAGTTACGTCGGCATACCTGTTGCTCTGGCAGATGCAAATGAGAGTAAGGGGCTTCCCTATACAGATGTAGCGAGCGTTCCTGAAGAACTGAACGCTTTCCTAACTGAACACTACCCAGATAATTTATATCCAGATACTTTGGCAATAGTTATAGGACCGTTTAAAAGGTTTGAAGCGGATGAGGAAGAAAGCGATAGTTATTACAAAATCAAAAAGACGCTTCTTGACAAGGGAATTGCTTCTCAATTTGTCAGTACAAAAACAATTAACGATTACGGTGTTCACTATTCGTTACCCAATATAGCAATTGGCATTCTTGCAAAATTTGGAGGTATTCCTTGGAAGCTAGCCAATAAGAAATCCAAAGAATTGATTGTAGGGTTTAATACTAAACGGGCGAACGAGGGAACCGATCAGTATTTAGGTAGTGCCGTATTTTTTGACAACGAGGGGCGACTTGGAGGCGTAAAGGGACTGCCGATCAGTGATAAAACAGCCTTAGTACAACATTTGAAATCTGCAATATCTGAGTATATGCAGCAGGAGGGTGAGCCAGAGAGGCTTGTCATTCACTACTACAAACCTCCACGCAGAGATGAAGTCAGAAACGTTTTAAATCTTCTGGAGGATATGGCTTTATCCATTCCTATTGCTGTTGTTGAGATAAATGACTCAAAAGCAAAATTAGATATATGTTTTGATGCAGATTATAACATGGGTATGCCTGAGAGCGGCGTATTCGTGAAGGTAGGGTATAATGAATACCTACTATTCAATAACAACAGATACCAAAAAGACCCTCCAAGAAAAATTGATGACGAATTACCTATTAAATTGAAACTAAACTACGTGAACACTGGGGGGTTCAGCGCCCCTGAGTTGATAGCGCAAGTTTATGAATTTTCACGCCTAAACTGGAAAGGTTTAAGGCAAAGAAGCGTTCCTGTAACAACGACTTACTCTAAGGCTATAGCTGATTTTTCTTCACAGTTTGACGGCGAAATTCCAGATAACGAAGTCGCTAATAACATCCCTTGGTTTATCTGAATATGAGCACAGAGAACAAAATTTCCGATATAATAGATCAATCTTTGTTCTTAGTGGGGGCGGGTTTCTCTAGAGGCGCAGGCTGCCTTACTTCTGTACAAATGTTTGATGATATAAAAGAAAGAATTTTTACACAGAAAAGTAGCGTATCTTTATCACCTGTCCAGCAAGAGACTTTAAAGTTTTTGATTTCTTGTCTTCAATACCATTCTGAATGGCGGACAATGGAGACGGCTAACAATTTTAAATTCACTCCCAATATTGAAGAGCTAGCACTTTTAATTAGACGGATTAAAAATCGAGAGAACTTTTTACCGTACCCTATAACTGGTAATTGGGCTGATAAATTGGTGCAGCTTGAGTCAGAACATCGTACAGATTCAAAAGACGGATCGGGGTTGTTTGAAAGTCTAGAGAAAATACTCAAGCAACTTCTAAAGGAAGAATGGCTCTCTATACCTGACGAAGAAAATTTTTCGTATCTAAACCCGCTCTCAACTTTCCTTAAAGAACATCCAAACGATGAGTTTAGACTTAACATCTTTTCGCTCAACTATGACACTGTTCTTGAGCAGTTCTTTCAAAAAGATGGGGAAGTCCCTTGGAGAGGTTTTTCATCGAATAGATGGGTCAGTGTTTTTCCAGATGAAGAGAATGACCCAAACGGTAGAGTAAATTTGTATAAGCTTCATGGCTCCATTGATTGGGTAAGAATGGAAGATATGGATACGTATGAAGAGGTTGTCTCGGAAGGCCCATTAAAAGACTCAAGGGTGGAGCATGATCCGTACATTATATTTGGACAAGGAACGAAGTCTTTTTCTGTAGAACCATTTTTTTCCTTAATCCATCATTTTAACAGCAGTCTCATTTCATCCGATATACGATACTTTTTCGTCGTTGGTTATAGCTTTTTTGATCCCTATATAAACAACTTGCTTTTCAATGCTGTGAAAGGTTCCAAGAAACTGATTATCGTTAATCCGACATTTGGATTTGAAAAAACCTTTGAGGAAGTGAGTTGGGGCGGCTGGAAGCGGCCAAAGGCCGACCCCGAAGATTTTTACCGTGCAATTTACAAGGAAGATAAAAATAAGAGTAACCTTACAGACTTTTTAAGGGCGATTCAGAAGAATAGCTTTTATTCCGAGCTTCCTGAGTTTAACTACCTGACTTTGAGTGCAGAAAATGTTGAATACCTACCTTTAACTGCCGAAGAGTTTTTAGAGAACTTTTTCAAAGATAAGGGGGCGCTTCTACAAAAATACATTGATGGTTTTGAAGAGCAGCGTCAAAAAGAAGAGCAGCCTTTTTAAAACGTTTTTAGCAGAGGAAGAAAGATATAGCTTGGAGAGCTAGATTCCTATATATCCTAAGAAATTGTTAATCCCTAAAGAGTTATCCTAAAGAAAGAGGATGTTAATAGCGCACTTACGCAAACTTCGTTTGCAGCGCTAAAAACGGCACGGGGATTACTGCGTAATGGCAATTTATCATTGCTCATTAAAAGTCTTTTCGAGGAGCGAAGGCCATTCGGCTGTAGCAGCCGCAGCCTATCGCTCCGGTTCAATCCTGAAGGATGAACGCGCAGGGCGCACCCATCGCTATCATAAACGTACAGGCGTAGCAGATACGTTTATTCTCGCGCCGCCTTCCGCCCCGAAAAGTCTTTTAACCCGTGCCGTTCTATGGAATGCGGCAGAGGCCAGCGAAACCCGTAAAAATTCCCGCGTAGCGCGGGAGGTTATCTTGGCCTTGCCGCATGAGTTAAGTGATAAAGCCCGCGCGGAATTATCGCGCGATATGGGGCTTTATCTGATTGAACGCTACCGCGTTGCTGTGGATGTTGCCATTCACAGCCCTTGCGAGGGTGACGGTCACGACCCCCGCAATCACCACGCCCATCTTTTGTTTACGACTCGTGAGGTCACAAAAGACGGTCTTGGCGCAAAGACCCGCATTCTCGATGATAAAGTATCAGGCCCTCAAGAAATCGAGATCATCCGCGAAGTGTGGGAAACGCTGGCGAATGATGCGCTGGAACGCGCAGGTTTTCCCGATGCGAAGATTGACCGGCGCACATTGGAAGCGCAGGGGCTAGACCGCATCCCGCAAACCCATGAGGGCAAGGCATCGAAGAATGCTAGCGCCTATCAAAGCCTTTTGGCCAAAGACTTCAAAAACGCCGATAAGGGCGATGATGAAGACGGCGAAGAAGAAAGCTCAGGTGAAAAAAGCTCTTCTTCCAGCGCGTCTAGCGGCGGAAGCGCCCATAATTTGCAAAGCAAAGTACGGGAAGACAGCCAAGGCCGTAAGATTGATTACCCCGCCCTTGATAAGCAACAAACGCGCAGTGCCTTTAATGCCGAGATCAAAGCTCTGAATGAAAAACGGGCGGTTTTGGGCGATAAGCCCTTAAAGGAGCAAATCGCGCAGCTTGACAGGCTCATGGAACGGCTGGACAAACGGCTTGAAAAGCTTCAGCAGCTAGAGTCAAAAACCACCCTAAAATCCGTCATCAAGGAAACAATCGCCAGCGCCGTGAAACTGGCGGCGGATTTTGTAACGCGCCGTGTTGAAGCAAAAGCCAGCCTCAAACTCACCACCGAAGAAAAACACGCCCGCGTAGAACGCCAGCTTACCCGTTATGGCCGTGATTACCGCGAAGGGCTGCATAACCAGATCAAGGAGATGAAGCAGAACATCGCCATACTGGAGCAGAAACAAACGGATTTTAAAAACTATAAAAGCTTTGTCGATAAAATCGACATGGAAGTAAAGAAACACGCCCCCTCAATTACAGCCCCTTTTAAAGAACAAGCCCCGCCCAAGCAGATCACAGACAAAGAAATCAATCTGAAGCTTCACCTGAAAGCCGAGATGATACGCGCTCAAATCCCTGCTGAATTTAAGCCGCCAGCATGGGGCGAGCGGCAAACGCTCACCAATTCAACGACCGTAAATAAAATTCTGCAAACCAAGGGTGAGAAAATAAAGATAGATAAAGCGGAGCTTGCTGCGCCGGAAGTAAAACCAATAACGGCAGTTGAAACGCCAAAGGCAAAGCCTGAAATAAAATTGCAGTCTTCTAAGGCTGAAGCGCCACCAGTGAAATCCGCGTTTACTATTAAGGCAGAGGCTCAGCCCACGCCAAAGGCACAAGCTGAATACAAACAGCCCATGCCAGTCAGGATTAAGGCATTGGAGCAAGCGATAGCCCAGAGGCAAGCCACAAGCACAGAAACACCAAGACCGGAAGACCGTAAAAGCTGGTTTACACCTGCGAACGAAAAAACGAAGCACATGACAGATGCAATTGATAGGGCTATAAAACAACAAAGAGCCGCGCAGCCATCGCCGGAGCATCCTAGCACCCAGACGCAGGAGAAATTTTCAAAGGCGCAGGAGCGCCCGCAAAGAACAACGACCTATAGCGAAGTCAGGGAAAAGACACGGGCTGAAGCCGAAACCAAACGCGTTAATGTTCCGCCACAATATCGGGCACAAGCCTATGAGGCAAAAACTGAAACACCAAAGCAAGAACACGGGTTAGCGGATGAACCCAAAACTAGAACGCAAAGTGCATTTACTAACGCCACAGAAGCAGAAAATGCCCCTAAAGCCTCGAAACCTCGAATGAGTGATACATTCAATATGAAATCAGGCTTTAATGAAGGCAGCCAAAGCACGCCTGAGCCAAAACAAGACGAAGCTCCAGAAGTGGAAATTTAAGCTCGTGCTAACAAATGCATCCTTTAAAAAGCCTATAAGCGGAAAAAGGTTTGTAATTCTTATTAATTAGACATTATTACTGCGTATTGTTAAATAGATTAAATGAATAGATTTCCTAAGACATTAAGCGTTGAGCAACTAAAAAAATTCGATGTGCTTCTGGCTCAGAGTCAGGACAACGAGCTTGTTTTGCCAGTTGATACTACAAAATACACTTTTGGAGGCATGGCATCGGCTATACAATCAGTTATAACTTGGGCCAATAATTCTGAAGAGAACGTGCTTAGGATTACTCCGAGCAGCTCAAAAGACATAATTTCAGAAATATTGCGGAGGCCTCATAAATTTGCCGCCGCTATGATGGCCAAATCACTATTTTTAAATAACGAAGACGTTAAACAAAAAATTTACCTTCAAGCAAAAGAAAAAATTGAAGAACAAGAACGCAACACTTTTGGATTAAGACATGGCAGCTTATGTTGGTTTACATTTGTTGACCACAGCACGAAACGCTTTGTCCGCAACTTTTATCTAAACAACAATTCAAATATTTCTGAGCCAAGACAATCTGCTCAACTAACTGCGGTTATTAAGGCAATGATCGAACAGTCTTTATCAGCTTCGGGAGGAGTTAATCTTCTACAAGCTGATGAAACTGAGTTAATAGGAAAAATTTTCTATGAGCTTTTTTTAAATAGTCACCAGCATGGAACTCGCGGCAATATTAGAAGTGAATGGCTCAAGAAAGGCGTACGTACTGTTTATACATATGGGATCAACCTTAACGAAAAAGGTGTTGAAGGAACGCTTAAGTCAGAACCCATCCTCTCTAAATATTTATCTAACTTTCAAGATCGAAACCAGAAACGTTTTATTGAAATTAGTATAGTGGATTCTGGCCTTGGATATTGTGGCCGCTGGATGGCCGACAATAAAGATCCTAACGATGAAACACAAATAAGCCTTCAAAAAGAATACGATATTTTCAAGAAGTGTTTTCAGTTTAGGCAAACATCAACATCAGATTCATCTAAAGGTTATGGCCTGCCTATAGTAATGGATAGATTAACTAAAATGCGTGGGTTCTTGAAAATAAGAAGTGGACGCTTATCACTTTACAGAGACTTTATTGAGACCCCTTACAAATCAGGTGAACAAGAAACGTATGATTTTTGCGATTGGGACAACCAAGAAATTGCAACTAAGAAATTAGCAAAACTACCAAAGTTAGCGGGAACATCAATTACATTACTAATTCCATTGGAGGCAAAAGATGAATAATTTTTTTGCTTTTGGGCTGTATGAACCTGATGAAAAAAATAGGAAGAGCCTTTGTGTGTTTTTTCCTTCTATTATTTCCACGGACGCTATTATTCAAGCTTTTAAAGCGCATGAGGAAGAGAACTTATCTCCTCATAAAATTTTTATTCTGTCTTTTAATGGCGACCGCACCCCTTTAGACGACACTCATTTCATTCGTGAGCTTGAAAATAGAGGGGTAGAGCTCTCTAGCCAACTAGTTATTATGAATGTACTAGATACTGGCGATATTGAAATCAAAGGAAAAAAAATTAATAAGGACTTACAGTCACAGATTTTGAAACAAGGCGCATTGGAGCTTTTTCAAAAACACAAAGGTCTTATTACCTCACTCCCCAGCTACCATTTTATGAAGCCATCGGGACAACATTGCGATAAATTCATACGTGTATCAAATTTACTAGTAGCAAGCAGTGAAGTCTCTTTCTTGGCAATATCACTTTTGCCTTATATTACGAGTAACATTAAACGCATTTATGTAGACACGTCTTCTATATCTTATCTTGTGAATATGGCCCTGCAGCATTCATGTATATCGTCCGCTGTAAATAAAGTTTCTATACATAGTTTTGAGTCCTATACAGTTTTCAATGCCCCATATGATTTTGTAGAAGATGAAGATAGCTTGATTATCATTTCAGCAACCACTAGCGGATCATTGGAAAAAAAAGTTTTAGAAGACAATGTTAAGATAAAGTCAGTTTTAACTTTATTTCATGTCAATTTACCTAAAGACCGCAAAGGCTTATTTGACTTATCTTCCATTATCTCCAATGGCATATATTCAGAAAGCCATGAAAACTGTGATCTATGTAAAGATGGCTCGAAGTTGATTAGAATTTCTGGAGAACAGTTTCTACCTGAAAACCCCCAACACGAACTTTTAAAAATTAACAAAACAGACTTTCGCGCTTGTCGAGGAAGGTTTTTTAAGGACTTTGCAACTATTAACGCCCTTCAATGGAATATCAGTGCTAGCGATGCAGAAGAAGACAAAGAACACTTCTATATCGATATGGAAGCTGCTTATAAGAACGTAAATTCTTGTTTTTTAGAAAATTTAGAAAAAAAAGTTAGAAAACATATTTCATACGATATTTCTCACGCCATCGTTTTGCCTGACGCTGGATCATTAACGTTCTCCGAGAAAATTAAAGAATATCTAGGTGAACACGGAAATAAAATATTGACTGGATCAGGCCAGATGATCTTTTAGTCGAGGCCCAAATTAAAAATAAACGTTCTATTTTGGTGGTAGCTTCCGCAATCACATCAGGCCGCAAACTATTAGCTATCTCTCGAAAATTGCGCTCGATAGATAAACACGCAAGTATCACATATATCGTTGGCGTCTCTAAAGTGCAAAACGATGGTGTTTTAAATCAGCTAAAAACGGATTTGAGACAGGGAGGACACGAACTTATAATTATAGAACAATGCTTACTGCCAAGAAGCAAAAACCACCATAAAACAGCTTGGGATGCAGAATTAGAAAAATTGTCCAAGTATGACAACGATGATTTCGCATCCTCTGGAAATTTGACAAAACTGACAAATTATTTACAAGAACGCTTGGATTTTTTAAAAAAGAATCAAGGTGAAGAAAATTCATTATTTCTAAAACGCCCCACTAAAGCGGTATTGAAACTCAGACCATCTTTTGTATTTTGGCTGGATATTGGGCTTGATACTGGTAAAGCTACCCAAGCGGACGTATACTGGACTATCCAATCACTACTACATGACTTGAGAATGAAGTCAGATGAAACTGGACTCGCCAGCACTTATCATTCCACCTTAATTAGCCCCGTATGTTTTGACAGGTATAATGATGGTATTATACAAGCAGCACTTTTAAGGTCAGCTTCGCCAACTGAGCTTAATTATCAACTTGATGATAGATACAGTCGACAAATGACTGACATAGTGCTTTCGATTATTGAAAACTGGGAAGAAGATCACGGTGAAGCAAGCCTTGAATTTCTAATGGCTTTATGGACACGTAGGCTTAAGTTACTAGATGCTCACTTAAAAGAAATTATTCAACTTATTGAGTCCAAAACAAACTGTGAAGAGTTTGTTTTTTTTGGCACAGCGTTAAAGTCTCAAATCTGCTGTGCTTTTTAGCCCCCCGCTTAATAATGGGTGTAATTGGGTGTCTTATTGGATTGCAAATCGGGTATAATCGGGTATAATCGGGTATGAAATCGGATATGTCAGGCTCGATATGAAAGAACCAAAGATCACCGTTACCCAAGAGATCGTCAAGCTCATCGCTGAGATTGACGAGTTTAAAGGAAAATGGGAAGCACTTAAAAATATGTCGCCGGAGCGCCTGCGTCAACTGCGTAAAGTCGCAACGATTGAAAGCATCGGCTCGTCCACACGGATTGAGGGCGCGAAGCTCACCGATATGCAGGTGGAAACCATGCTATCGAATTTAACATCCACATCATTCAAGAGCCGTGATGAGCAAGAAGTGGCAGGATATGCCGAGGCTATGGATACGGTTTTTCAAGCCTATGAGGATATGGCTATCACTGAAAATCATATCCGCCAGCTTCACCAGATTTTATTGCGGCACAGTAATAAGGATGAACGCCATCGGGGCGATTATAAAAAGCTTTCCAACAATGTTGTGGCCTTCGATGAAAACGGCAAAGAAATAGGCGTTGTTTTTGAAACCGCCACACCGTTTGATACACCCCGCGAAATGGAAGAACTGGTAAAATGGATCAATAAAGCTACTGCTGAAAACAGCCTGCACCCGCTTCTTTCTATCGCCGTTTTTACAGTCGTGTTTCTGGCCATTCACCCGTTTCAAGACGGAAATGGCAGATTGTCCCGCATCTTGACTACGCTCATGCTGTTACGGGCTGGATATAGTTATGTGCCGTATGCTTCGCTGGAAAGTGTGGTCGAAGATAACAAGGATTTATATTACAAGGCGCTGCGCCGGACGCAAACGACCCTCAAAGGCGACAAGCCCGATTGGGAGCCTTGGCTTGGGTTTTTCCTTCGTTGCCTGAAAAAGCAAAAAGCAAACCTTGCAGCAAAAGTAGAGAAAGAAAAGGCATCGGATGATACCGTATTGCCTGCATTATCCGTGCAAATACTGGAACTGTTTAAACAGCATGAGCGATTGAGTATTGCCGAGATTGTAGAGCATACCAGAGCGAACCAGAACACTCTGAAAGTGCGCTTGCGTGAGTTGGTCTCTTCTGGCCGCATTCAGCGCCACGGTAAAGCGCGCGCGACTTGGTATGCAAAAAATTGAAGTTTTTACAGTTTTTTGAGGTTAAAAAATTATTTTATATTTAGATATATAACTGCTAGTAACGCATTTATTTTACATTCTTGTCGTAACGCTCTTGTGCCTTACTCATGGTGGGGTAATTTTTTTCCGCCCAGTCAGCAAGAGCTTTGACGGGCTCTATCAGAGTTTTCCCAAAAGGCGTTAAGGCATACTCTACGCTGGGGGGGGTGGTTGGAGTTACCGTGCGTGAGACTAACCCGCTGCGCTCTAGTTCACGTAAGGTGCGTGTGAGCATGCGCTGCGAAATTCCATCGATGCTTCGGCGCAATTCATTAAAACGTATTGGTGTATTACAAAGTGCACCTACAATCTGCATGCTCCATTTATCACCGACAAGGCTTAACACCTCTCGAACACCACTTGGGCAGTTAGAGCCATGTTGAATTTTATCCTGAGTATTGGGGGGAACATCTGTGTGACCTAATGACATTTTTGTGCCTTCTTGTAATTGTTTTTGGTGGTTACTATATTGCACTAAGTACCTATAAGTACCTTAACTTAAATATATAGACAAGAGGCACATTCATGACAAATATTCTTCACATTTCATCAAGCAGCGATATACAAAGCTCTGTCACACGTCAGATTGGCGCTGTCACGGTGGCTGATTTAAAAGCAGCCTCACCCGATGCTAAAATTATTGAGCGTGACTTGGTCAAAAACCCAGTTCCGCATATTAATCCGGAATTTTTGGGCGCGATGTTTTCTGGTCAGCCTGATGCCCCTGAGTTGAAACTTTCTGACGAGTTGATTGATGAGCTGTTTGCGAGCAATATTATTGTGTTCGAAGCCCCTATGTATAATTTTGGTATCCCATCTGTGGTTAAGGCATGGGTTGATCATATCGCGCGCGCCGGTAAAACATTCAAGTACGGAGAGAACGGTCCTGAGGGTTTTCTGACAGATAAAAAAGTCATACTCGTGCTTGGCAGAGGTGGCATCTATACAGAAGGACCAATGAAGGCTATGGAGCATCAAGAAACTTATATGCGCACCATTTTTGGATTTATTGGTATCACGGATGTAGAGGTGATTTATATTGAAGGCGTAGCTTTCGGGCCGGAAAAAAAGGCCGAAGCACTTGCTGCAGCAACTGAGCGCGCTCATTCAATCACGCAGAAGGCTGCCTAATTTAAAATAAGTTAAAAAGGAACTATCTTATGTTACACACTACAAAAAACACGGCTCGTATTTTATTGGCCTCTGCGGCGCTTACGTCATTTGCCTTGCCTGCGTTGGCGGCGGATACTTACACACTTGATCCGATGCATACGGCGGTCACATGGCATATCAACCATTTCGGCTTTTCCAATCCGTCTGGTAAATTTATGAATGCGGATGGTGTTGTCGTTTTGGATCAGGAAAATCCCGCAGCGAGTAAAGTGAACATCACTATTCCTGTTGCTGCCATTGATAGTGGCGTCCCCAAATTGGACGAACACCTCAAAAGCAAAGATTTCTTTGACGTAGAAGCATTCCCAACCGCTAGCTTTGTCAGTACCAAAGTTGAGGTTACTGGTGAAAATACCGCTATTGTGCATGGGAATTTGACGCTGCATGGCGTGACCAAGCCAGTTGATTTGGATGTTAAACTTAATAAGCTTGGCGAGAACATGATGAACAAAGAAACAGCCGGATTTAGCGCTACAGCTATGATTAAGCGCTCTGACTTTGGTATTGTGATGTACTTGCCAGCCTTGAGTGATGACGTGCGGCTTGATATTGAAGTTGAAGCGAATAAGTAGGAGCATTTTTATGCATGCAAGACTCCCGACTTATTTCATCAGCCATGGCGGCGGGCCATGGCCATACATGACTGGCAAGTTCCGCCATACGTTCGATGTGCTGGAAAAATCACTCGTCGATATGCGCGCTGAACTCCACGATAAGCCAAAAGCGATTCTGATCGTTTCTGGACACTGGGAAGAAAAAGGTTTTGTAATTTCGTCTGGCGCAAAACCAAGTATGGTCTATGACTATCACGGCTTCCCGGAATATCTCTATCATATTACCTATAATGCTCCCGGCTCGCCAGAATTGGCGAACCATGTGCAACAGTTGCTCCAAGAAAAAGGAATAGAGGCGTCGCTTGATCCTGAACGTGGTTACGATCACGGTACCTTCAGCATAATGAAGCCGCTTTATCCAGATGAGGATATTCCCGTGGTTCAGATTTCGTTAGATGCTAGCTATGATCCTGATCTGCATCTTAATCTCGGCCGGGCGCTCGCCCCATTACGTGACGAAGGTATTTTAATTATCGGCAGTGGCCTTAGCTACCATAATTTGCCAGCCATGCGGGGCATTAGCGGTTACGAGCCCTCACGTCATTTCGACGCATGGCTACAGGAGACTCTGGTTCATTCGCCACCAGATAAGCGCACAGCACGTTTGATCTCATGGGAGTTGGCCCCCGCCGCGCGTGAGGCCCATCCAACTGAAGATCACCTCATTCCGCTATTGGTGGTGGTTGGTGCTGCGGAAAATGAGCCGGGTGCCACGACCTATCATCAGAAAGATTTCGCAGGCGGACTTACGGCATCGAGTTTTCGCTTCGGACACGCCCCTTAAATCCCCAATCACCCAGAGATCTATTAGAACAATAATACGTTCAAGACGATCATCCATCTGAAGAAAAACTGTTCATTCTGCTTTAGGGTGCGTAAAAAAGAAGAAAGCATGCAGCAAAAGTAGAGAAAGAAAAGGCGTCTGATGATGCGGTCTTGCCTGCATTATTTGTGCAGACACTAGAACTACTTAAACAGCATGGTCTGCTGAGAATTTCAGATATTCTTGAACATACTGAAGCGAACCCGAACACGCTTAAAGTGCGCTTGCGTGAGCTTGTATCCCATCGCCACGGCAAAGCTCGTGCGACATGGTATTTTTTAGTTTAAGGAAAAAATCCTAGCCTAGTTTTTTAACGGTACAAAACTCGGCACAAAACTTTTGTGTGGCTTTTGTGCGAGTGATTTTTACATCTTATAAAAGAAACCTGATTTCGATATTTTGAAGATAATTGCTTGGTTAGAGAGCGGTTCACAAAAAACCTGAAGAGCATGGCCTTTTTATAAAAGTCGTGTCATTCTTGTGTAAGTAATTGTCCTTATTGCCGAAATCGGCGCGAATCAGCCGCACAAATACTCGCACATTATTATGGCAATCGCTAATTTATCGTTTAAAATCAATATCTTAATAAATGGCCTTTTAAGCTCATAACCTGAAGGTCGTAGGTTCAAATCCTACCCCCGCAACCAATTTTGTAGACTCGGTGTTTTTATCATCGTTTTTTACATCGGCTTTTGAGCCGTCAGCAGGAGGTCTACGAAACGCAAATCGCCCTCCCGCAACCAACTTTGTAGACTCATTAAGGTCACTCTCATCGAGTGGCCTTTTTGACTCTGTAGCCAGTTGCAGCATTCCTGCTAAAGCCCCTTGTAAATCAACAGCTAAGCTGTCTTTACCGTCTTTGTGAATAGGTGTAAGAGCTATCTGATCTATTAAACCGCGTATGATGTCTACAGCTTCAGCACGGCGATTATCATCAGTTAAAGCTTCGGTCAGTTTACCAACCTTATCTTTATAGATATTTGCCATATTAGGATGGATTAGGACAGGCTCCTCGTCCGTGCTTGCAATTAGTGCTTCCAGTTCTTTTTGTCGCGCCTCTAAAGCAATCATTCGGTCTTTCACCTTATGTGCAGGCACACCATCGCAAATAGCATCAACCAGTTTTTCCTGATCACGATCATTTTGTTCAAGTTCAGCTTTGGCTGCATTTAATGAAGCGTTCTTCATCATGCGCAGCTCATTTAGTTTTGCTGTATAGGCATCACAGAAAACTTCAAAAAGCTCAGGTTCCATAAGATTGTTCTTGAGGCCATCAAGAACCATGTTTTCAAGCTCATCACGCCGCATAGTGCGTTTGTTATCGCATGTGCCTTTGTTGCGAGCGTTAGCGCAGCCAACGCGCTCAGAATTGACATTCACCATGCCGCCGCCACATGAGCCACATTTAACTAAGCCAGAGAATAAATATTTGGGACGTTTACGGTCCCAGTAACTAGGCCCAGCTTTACTGAATGGAGACGCGCTTTGACCTTTCTGGCGGTCTTTGACGCTTTGCCATAGTTCATCACTGATAATACGTTGTTCAGGCACATCATTGATAATCCATTCTGATTCAGGATTTAAACGTGAGACACGCTTTCCTGTATCAGGGTCTTTGATATAGCGCAGACGGTTCCATACCAATCTGCCGATATAAAGCTCATTATTGAGAATACCTGTGCCGCGTTTACGGTTGCCGTGAATAGTGCTTGGTCCCCAGCCTTTGCCAGAAGGGCCTTTTACGCCTTTTGCATTGAGTTCTTTGGCTATCGAACGGGGAGATTGACCTTTTGCGTAAGCGTTAAAAATCCGTTTTACAACGCCAGATTCAAACTCGTTGATCGTGCGGTCACCGCGTATGGCTTCGCCGTTTGCATCAAACTTTTTGACGACATCATAGCCGTAAGCATTACCGCCGCCAGATTTACCGGCTTCTACACGGCCTCGTAGTCCACGGCGTGTTTTGTCAGCAAGGTCTTTGAGGAAAAGCGCTCCCATTGTTCCCTTAAGGCCAATATGAAGCTCATTAATATCACCTTCGGTAAGGGTGACCATTCTGATACCAGCAAAGTTCATACGTTTGTATGCACCTGCTATGTCTTCTTGATCACGGGAAATACGGTCAAGGGCTTCTGAAAGGATAATATCGAATTTACCAAGCTGAGCATCTTGAAGAAGCATTTGAATGCCTGGGCGCAGCAAGGTTGCGCCACTTTGGCCATGATCAGTATAACACTGATAAACCGTCCAGCCTTCTCGTTCTGCACGTTCCTGACATATACGAATTTGATCCTCGATAGAGGCATCTCTTTGCATATCAGTTGAATATCGGGCGTAAATGGCGACAGTTGTCATGGTCTTATCCTTTATTGGGGCCTGAATCCCTCTTTTGTTTGCGGAGTGCTTCAAAATCTTGTTCCGCTGCCCATTCTGCCAGATAAGTCACAAGTGCTTTCAGTCTGGGGTCTATTCCCTTTTGACTGTTTTGCGGACCTGAATCCTGACGCTTATGTGATGCATTTTTAACCATGCATCCATTATTGCTGAAG
>MDSW01039591.1_pt1 | contig 21169 bp, 16 predicted proteins | sample 811171 | NCBI WGS metagenome assembly MDSW01 (sample SAMN05326641, study PRJNA326480) | marine metagenome | isolation source: seawater | place: Atlantic Ocean: North West | collected 2012 | reverse complement strand
TTGGAATTCCCGCACGTATTTTTGCTACGATGCTGAAACTTCTACCTGGCAGTGTAGGCGATAGAATGTGGAGATGGTGGTATCAAAGATTAGCAAAAAGAGACGCATGGGGTACTTTGAATTTCATGAATTATGGTTTTGTAGACGACAAGTCACTAACTTTATCAGAAGAAGATGAAAAATCAAGATTATTTATTCAACTATACAATATGAATATTAGAGAACTAGATCTGAGTGAAAAACAAGTATTGGAAGTAGGCTCAGGTAGGGGGGGCGGAGCCAGTTGGATTGCTAGAACATACAAACCGAAAATGCTTACAGCAATAGATTATTCACCACAAGCAGCTAAGATGTGTTCACGTAAATTTTCTAACGTCACAAATCTTAAATTTTCTGAAGGAAATGCAATGAAAATGAATTTTCAGGATAACACCTTCGATGTAGTATACAATGTTGAATCCAGTCATTGTTATAGTAATATGGATGCTTTTAGCAGAGAAGCTTTCCGTGTTTTAAAACCAGGAGGGAAATTTGCTTGGACGGATTTTAGAGACAAAAAAGGTTTGAAACAAGCCCAAGAAGCTTTTTCTTTAGCAGGTTTTACATCTATTAAAGAGGAAGAAATTACAAAACAAGTAATTACAGCACTAGACCAAATCAATGAAGAAAAGCAATCTATGATCAAGAAGGGCACCGGGAAATTTATAAGACGTAGTTTTGAAACTTTTGCAGGAGTTAAGGGAACCCCTGTTTATGATGCATTTCAAAATGGTACTTTAGGATATTATCGAGGTATTTTCCAAAAGCCAGAAATTTAAGTGGTGTTAAATATGATAAATTTAGAAACAAAAAAAGAATTTAAAATTGCTTTAGCATCCACTATTATTTTTATTTTATTATTTTTTATTTTAGGGCTTTTCATTTGGAATGGAGTTGAGCCCGCAATTGAAAAAGATGGATTTTGTGAAGCAAAAAGAACTGGATTACTGAAAGAACCAATGAATTCCTTATCAAGCCTATCATATGTTTTAGTGGGATTATACATCCTATACATAATGGATGATTTTCCCAAAAAAGGTAAAAACCCGATGACAAGTCGTAATATTGCACCTATTTTGTATGCCACAGGATCGATGTATATTGGCCTAGGAAGTTTTGCAATGCACGGTTCAAATACGGCAATAGGGGGAATTTTAGATTGGTCAGGTATGTTATTTTTCATTTCATTTCCCGTTTTTTATAATTTATCAAGAAGTTATTCTTGGTCAGAAAATAAATTATTGAGCCTCTTTTCCGTTGTATTTATTTTCACCGTGTTGATCGATGCGATAGGATCATTAACAAATATGGTATTGATTAACGATTATTCAGGTATAGACGCATTAATAGCCACAGAATCAGATTCTAAAAATTTGAAATTAAAACACATTACTAGGGATTATTTTTGGGCATTATATATCGGTACTTGGATAATTTTAGAGTCTAAAAACATTACAAAAAATAATTTAGTAATAATGATTTCTTTACCCTTAATTGCATTATTTTCTTTGACTGTAGAACCCCCGCAAATGTTGCTATTAATATTGACAATATTATTTTTAATTATAGCATTTTTATTATATAAATATCCAGGAGAAAAAATAGTTAGAAGCCCGTCACCGTTCCTAATCGGGGGATAACAACCTATATTATTGGCAATATAGTTTGGAGAATTGATAAAACAGTAGAACATTGTGTTCCGGAATCTTTATTCCAATATCACTCTATATGGCATATTTCTACAGCATTTTCAGTATTATTTTTCTATTATTATTTTTCAACAGAAGAAGATAATTTAGAAATTAAAGAATCTAGTGAATAAACTATAGGCGTAATAGAACAAGAAAGGTATGAGAATAATGTCAGAATATTCCGAATTAACTGATATTTTTGCTAGAACAATTCTTGATAGTAGAGGAAACCCGACTGTAGAAGTAGATTGTTTTGTTAATGGAGTACAAGAATCACGTGCGGGAGTTCCAAGTGGCGCATCAACTGGAGCTTATGAAGCAATAGAAATGCGAGATGGCGGAACTAAATGGAATGGTAAAGGAGTAAGTTTAGCAGTTGAAAATGTAAATACAATTATTCGCGATAGTTTAATCGGTTTAGACGTACTATCAGAAAACTTTCAAACAGAAATTGATGAAAGGATGTTAGAATTAGACGGTACTTTAAATAAATCAAAATTAGGTGCAAATGCAATGTTAGGTGTAAGCTTATCTTGTTTGAAAGCATCTGCGAAATTAAACAATAGGCCCGATTGGGAACAAATAAGCCATTTAATGGATACAAAACCTAGTATCCCAGTTCCAATGATGAATATACTAAACGGCGGAGCACATGCATCAAGTGATGTAGATATCCAAGAATTTATGGTAATTCCACATGGTTTTGATGATTTTTCTTCAGCCCTTAGGGCAGGAACCGAGTGTTACCATTCACTAAAATCCGAATTAAAAAAAGATGGTTTACAAACCGGAATAGGTGATGAAGGAGGATTTGCTCCAAATTTGCCTACGAATGAACACGGATTAGAATATATGGTACGAGCCATTGAAGGTGCGGGATATAGTACAGAACAGATAGGAATAGCTTTGGATGTAGCAGCAACAGAATTTTATTCAGAGGGTAAATATCAATTCGATAAAAAGAATCTAAATGGAGATGATTTAACTGAAATTTATTGTATGTGGGCAGATAAATATCCATTATTAAGTATAGAAGATCCCTTCGATGAGGATGATTGGGACTCTTGGAATTTATTGACAAAAAAGATTGGGAGAAATTGTCAAATTGTGGGAGATGATTTATATGTCACTCAGGTCAAAAGATTACAACGAGGAATTAAATCTAAATCCTCAAATTCAATATTAGTAAAATTAAATCAAGTAGGAACTGTTACTGAAACATTTGAAACATTAAATTTGGCTTGGGGGTCTAAATTTTCAACAGTAATTTCCCACCGTTCGGGAGAGACATCAGATGCAACAATTGCCGATTTAGCCGTAGGAAGTAATGCAGGCCAAATTAAAACCGGAGCACCAGCAAGAAGTGATAGAACATCAAAATACAATCAAATTTTAAGAATATCAGAGAAAATAGATAATTATGCAACACCCTTTAAGAGGTGATTAAATCAAATCAAAAAAAATAATTAAAATAGGAGCAATAATAATAATTTTAATATTTATTTTAGGGGTCCTCAGAGAGGTTTCACCTTATGTTTTTAAGCCTAAACCATCAATTATTGACGACGAAATCCAAATTGAGGAGGTTGCTAGTGGTTTAGGAAAACCAACTTGCTTATCTTGGATATCAGATGATTGGTTATTGGTTTGTGATACGCATACCCAATCAATTTTAGCACTTGAATTATTATCAGAGGGGGGATTTTCAGATCCAGAAATAATAATTTCTAACTTAGATAATCCACATGGTGTTTTATTATGGGAAGATTTAGAAAATGGTGTTAAGAAAATATTCGTGAGCCAAGCAGGATCACTAAATTTTTGGCAAATTATTGAAGGAGATACACCATTAGAATGGAAATTCGGAGATATAGAAACAATTGTTGAAGGAGTTGCAACAGGAAACCATCAACAAAATGCAATAATTGAGGGACCAAATAATACATTTTTTTGGCATTCTGGCTCAACATGCAATGTCTGTGATGAAGAAGATGAAAGAAGTGCAACAATAATTGAGATAGACCCAATTAATGAAAATTATAGTATTATTGCAACGGGGGTTAGGAATTCATTTGATGGAGTATGGGTGCCTGAAATAGGATATATTTTCACAGATAATGGACATGATTGGAGCGGAGAATCCTATCCACCCGAAGAGATAAATTTACTAGAAATTGGAGGGTTTTATGGATGGCCAAATGTTACCGAAGAAAATCCAATTCCTCTTGGGAGCATCCCTCCAATTGGAACTTATACTCCACACTCTTCGGTAAATGGAATAGATTTAAGACCTAAAAACTCGACTTTACCAGGAGAAGAAATCACATTATATGCATCAGTTTTCGGGTCTTGGAATACAGTTATTCCAGTCGGTAAAGAAATCATTCGAATCGATTTAATTCAGAATTCATCTCAACCACAGGGGTGGGAGACCGAAATTACAGTAGTAGTTGAGAATTTAGCTACACCATTGCCATTAAAATTTCATCCTAATGGAGATTTATATTTTGCTGAATATGCGCATGGTACCTTATACAGACTAACTTGAATCTTTTTCACCCTCAGACTTTTTATTAATCTCCGAATTAATTAATGCAGTTTTTCCATCTTGGGTTATTTTCCAAACTTTCTTAAATTTCCTATATTTATAAATTATATAATTATTTAAAAATAAATTTGAAAGATGATAATTTACTAATGAAGGAGTTCTTTTCAAATTATTAGATAATTGAGAAAGAGTAAATTCTTCACTATCTTTTTCTTCAATCTTCACCAAAATAGCATGTTGAGTACTTCCATATATTACTCGTGCAGGAGGTTTAGGTAGCGATTTTAATTCATCCATTTCTACGTGGTGGGTATAATAGCGTAATTTTCTACCATCGCCAACAGACCAAACTAGATTCTCTTTCTCTAATACACTTAAATGATGAGCCATTTGTCCGTTACTCAAACTTAAAACATTCTTTATTAAAGCTACATGAGCACCTTGATTACCACTTAAGAATCCTAGAATCCTTCCTCTTTGAAACTCACCATTTTCTCTTTTCATACCTAGTAAAATTGCTGATAGCGCCAACCATTTTTTATTGAATGGGAACCTAATAGTTTCAGAACTTAAAACATATCCTGCCATAATAACAGTGGGGGCAGTAATGCCGATTGCAGCCATTTTAATTGTAAAAATAGTAAAAACACCTTCTTTACCCTCTAATTCCACACCCTTCTGTATATTGTCACAAGACTCATCAAAGCATAACTCAAGATCTTGACACCCATCTTTATTTAGATCAATTGTTGCAAAATCGTCAGGACATAAATCAAGGGAATCTGGAATATTGTCTAAATCAAAATCTATATTCAAATCACAACCATCTGCAATCCCATCATTGTCTAGATCAATATTGTCATCATAGCCTTTACATTTATCTTCGTGATCTGGTACTCCATCATTATCAAAATCTACTAAATCATCACAATCATCAGGGATACCATCAATATCAAAATCTACTAAATCATCACCATTTGGACATATATCCTCAGAATCTCTAACACTATCAAAATCACTATCAACGAAAATATCGCAACCATCAGGTATTGAATCTTGATCTAAATCGATTGAATCATTATATCCTTCGCATAAATCATTTTCATCGGCAACCCCGTCATTATCTGAATCAATTAAATTATCACAACCGTCAATGATTCCATCATTATCTTCATCAATCCAATCTGGACCGTTTAAACATAGGTCTTCCGAATCAATGATTCCATCATCATCTACATCTGTAAAATCATCACAATCATTTGGAATTCCATCATTATCTGAATCTATCAAATCATTTCCATTTGGACAAATATCAAAATTATCAAAAACACCATCATTATCAGAATCAGGACATCCTTGATTATTCACTAATGCCCCTATCATGGTATCCCAGCACAAATCTTGATCATCTTTTATTCCATCATTATCAGAATCAGGAACTCCGATGAATACATCAAAAGTTATTTCTGAATTCGGGCACTCAACATTCCCATCATTTTCACAGTTTTGAATAATTACTTTTGCATGAAGAGTAATGAATACATCAATTTCTGCATCTTTATCGATATGCATCTCCCATTGCACCCTTAACATTCGATTTGGAAGAATTTTTTCAAATTCAGCAACATCATTGAATTGATTTTCAGTAGTTCTTGCACCTGTATCGCTGCTTCCATACCCTCCACCGGAACCTCCGCCAGAACCTCCTCCATTATCTGAACCTCCTCCACTATTATCGCCTCCATTCGTGTTCGTAGGTGGGTGGCAGGTATTTTCACCACAAGCCAAGATGTCATCATCCCAATTAAGGTCTACACCAGGATTCTCAATTTCCTCATCGCAAAAATTAGCCAAATTTAATACTAGAGTAGCATTTTCACCAGGTTCCCAAAAACCATCCATGTCAGCATCTTTAAACACAGTACTACCAATACTTACTTCTAAACAATCTGAACCATTTGAATAGTAAACAATCTTATTTTCCATGGTCTTAACTTCATAATTTGTAATTGTTGTAATACTTAAGATTAACATTAAAAATGTTAAAATGATAGTCGTCCTTCTCATGCTAATATTAATTCGTAGAAAGTCTTCATTATAATGAATATTGGGTCAATAAATTGTAAAATTATAAATTATTCAACCATTTTTTAAGTCTTTTACACCCTTCTTCAATATTTTCAATACTAGTAGCATAAGAAATTCTAACTAAACCCTCGCCTTTTTCCATTAATGATCCAGGGATTAAGTGTACACGCGCTTCTTCAAGGGCTCTTTTTGCAAATGTCATATCATCCATACCAGTGTTGGTGATATCCATTAAAACATAAAAGGCCCCTTCTGGATTAGGAACAGTTATTCCTTTAATTCCAGTTAATTCTTCAATTACTTTCTCTCTTCTTTGTTTGAATGCCTTTGTCATTTTAGCGACCTCTTCATGGCAAGAAAGAGCTAATTCGGCTGCAGGCATTAAAAAAGTCGGAACATGAGTTGCTGCATTTGCATGACATTTGAATAAAGCGCTCATCGCATTTTCAGGGCCAGTAACAAATCCTAACCTCCATCCAGTCATTGCCCATGATTTAGACCACCCTCCTATCACAATAGTCCTTTCAAAACCCCCAGGTAGGGTGGAAGGAGATATGTGAGGCCAATCTACCCAAGTCATTGTTGCATAAATTTCATCAGATAATATCCATAAATCATATTTTTCAGCAAATTTAATAATTTTTCCAAGCTCTTCTGGAGTATATACAGCACCAGTAGGATTGTTTGGTGAATTAATCAAAATCATAGTAGTTTTTTCCGAAATAGCAGCCTCCATTGCCTCAAAATCAGGATGATAATTATCTCTTCTAACAGGAACATGAATAGGTTTCATTCCTAATAATTTAATTTGAGCATCATAAGTTGCCCAAGAGGGGGAAAGAAGCATTACTTCATCTCCGGGATTTCCTAAACCCATTAAAGAATAAAGAATAGTTTGTTTACATCCAGGAGCAATCAACACTCTCTCCATTGCAGCGTCTATATTGAATTCTGTCCTCAAATAAGCAGCAACAGATTCACAAAGACTTTCAGAACCAGGTTGTCTAGTATAGAATGTCTCACCCATTTTTAATGATTTTATAGCCTCATTACGGATGATTTCAGGAGTTACAAAGTCTGGCTGTCCAACGGTAAATCGTATTACATCAGCAGGAGGTGCAGTAAAAAAAGATGCAAACCCTACACCAACATCATCAATATTTTTGTTTATAGACGGCATTACTTCATCTCCTTGAATTACTTGTGTGCGAACTAAGCCCTTCAAGGTGCTGATTATCTTAATGCAAACGATTTGAAATATTATGAACAATCAGGCATAATCTAAAGCACGGGTGTCAGAGCGGCTATGTCGGGGATTGCAAATCCTCTTACCTGGGTTCAAATCCCAGCCTGTGCTCCATTTGTATACTAAAACTATACAACATATAAAAAGCCAAATTTATTGGCTATGTCGGATGTTAGAGATTAGAGGACTGCAACGCGGTTTTGGAACCGGGGCAAATCGTGTAGAAGTGTTGAAGGGAATTGATCTCGAAATGAAAAGAGGAGAATTGGTCGCACTAATGGGGCCTTCTGGTTGTGGTAAATCGACATTATTGAATATAATTGGAGGTTTACTTGCGGCAGAAAAAGGGAATATAAAGTTGGAAGAGAGAAATTATGGACTTAAAGGCCCCTCTTCCGTTGTAGATGTTCGCAGACATAAAGTAGGCTGGATTTTTCAAGATTTTCATTTATTAGAACATCTCACCGCATTAGATAATGTTGCTATGGCACTTGAAATTTCAGGAATGTCAGCTTCAGAAGCGGAAGAAAAGGCCAAGAAAGCCCTAATTAGAGTAGGCCTTGAGGACAGAATGTCTCATATCCCTGAACAATTATCAGGAGGGCAACAACAAAGAGTTGCAATAGCTAGAGCAATAGCGGGAGAAAGACCTTTACTTTTAGCAGATGAACCCACAGGTAATCTTGATATTTCTACTGGTAAAGATGTTTTACAAATTTTTAAAGAGCTGTGTCATACAGATAAAGACCCGATATCAATCTTAATGGTAACCCATGATCCTGAATTAGCCAGTAAGGCAGATAGAATGTTATTATTGAAGGAAGGTAAGACCGCAGCTTCTGATATTCGAAGCGCTTGGGGGCTTGAGGACGGTGAAGAAGAATGAATGAAGAAAAATTCATCGGAAGAATGAAGCGTAAAATAAGCGATTTACCAAGTAATTTTAGAATTGCAACTTTAGGTGCTTGGAGAGGTAGAGAACGAGGTTTAGCGGTAATTGCAGGGGTCTTTTTGGCTAGTTTAGTGATTACAACAGTATTAGCATATGGCGTAGGCCTTTCACAATTATTTTTAGCAGAATCTTTGGAAACCGAACCATTTGATGCTAAAATAGAATTTAAAAAAGCACCAAATTTTGAATCGGAAGGTTGGACAAATAATACTACAACTTTGATGGAAACTTGTGACGAACTCTCCTTGAAAGTTGAAATAACAGACTGTACAGTAATTTTAGGTAGACAGGGAATTCATGGTAATGGTTTTTTTAACGAGGACTTCGTAGTAGCTCAACCATTAGAAATGCGTGCCATTTCCTCTTCAACAAATGATTTATGGAATAATGTTTCTTTTGAGTATCCAGAATTACAAAATGCAGGACCCCCAATATCTTCAATGAGAGGTATAAGACTACTTGGTCCAGAAGCTTTTGATGGTGAACTTGCAGAACGTTTGGGAGAACAAATAATCTTTGGATTAGGTAATTGGTCAACAGCACAAGAAGTTGAAGACAATAGAGGCGTCTTTTTGCCTTCAAATATCGCATCTGAAGCACAGGCAAATATTGGAGATAAGTTAGATGAAATTTCATTTGCATATGTAGTAGACAGGAAAGCCGGAGGCGGATTCGAAGATTCCAGTGATTGGGATTGTGAAGGAACGATAGATGTAGGCGATAATGGATATGCATATTGTAGAATGAACATGACCTTAACAAATTTAACAATCATGGGAATTTATGAACCATGGCCATTCGGAAACCCAACACTTTCTCCTAATCCGATTTTTACCACATGGACTGCATTAGATGAACTCGATAGGCAGAAGTTAATTGACAATGATCATATGTATTTAGGAGTGACAATTGACAGAGCATTACTTCCAACATCATCTACTGATGCAGCATCAGAATGGGTTGAAGATTTAGGCGTAGAAATAGAAAGTCAGAATTATACCTCTGAAGAAATAGAATTATTTTATTTTGATATTATTGGAGGCACAATTACATTTTTAGAAATTTTTCTTGGATTAGTACAAGCCTTTGATTATATAATAATGATTCCAATTGTAATATTATCTTTATCAGTTTTAATTTACGGCTTAGTACTGTCTTTAGAACAAAGACGTAGAGAAATAGCAATTCATAGAGTGATTGGAGCAACATCAAATGGATTACAAAGTATGGTTTTATTAGAATTAGCAGTAATGTCAACATTTGCATGGATTGCAGGATATATATTAGCAATTGCAGTAGTCCCCTTGGTACTTTCTAGTGTAGGTTTTATGGCCTTTGAAAGTTTAGAAAATGTTGAGGTAAATCCAGTTTTAGGTTTAGGATCTACAATAGTTACTGCGGCCGCAACATTAGGTTTAGCATTACTTTTCGGACGCAGTCGTTCGAAGGAATTTATTGAATTAGAAATCGAAGAAGGAGTGAAAAAAGTCAGAGAAGTTAGTAAACCCAAAAGATGGTTACACTGGTTGATGTTCATAATTGGAGCAATCGCAGCAACAGATACATGGCTTGAAATGAATGGTTCCGAAGATGGATTAAACTCCAATTGGTTTATTGAAGGATTACTTGGATTATTTGGACCATTTTTATTATGGATTGGTGGGGCATTATTATTGGGTAGAATAGGTGCAAAAGGACCGAGAATAATGCAATTATTCTTAGGTAAAACCCCACTATTAAAAGATGTTAAAAGAGGATTAAAAGGCTCAGGCTCAACAGAATCAATTAATCGATTATCAGTCATTATGCTACTTACATTATCAATCGTAACTTTAGCAGCAGTGCAAGGATATACGGGTACATTGGTCGATGAATATACTGCATCTGCAACAGTAGGTTCAGATCTACAAATCACTACAGAACAACCATCTAATTTTTCAGAAGTTCAGAAGATACTTAATGAGGTGTATGGCGAAGAATTATTGATTAGTGCGACTACAATAACGTCTATAGCTTTAGAAACAGAAGATGGGGATTCGTTTCAAACCTGGGTTCTTCTTAATGGAACTAGAGACGTTCTTGATTGGACAGAACAATCTATTCCCGGTGAAAATATTGATACAGCCTTAGAATCTTATGAAGAATTAACTTTTTCAGCAGGAGAATCAGCAGCTTATATTTTAGATATATGGGGCTCGGGAAGAAAGGGTGGTGATGATAGAGGAGATGAATTATTATCATCTGATGATTCACGTTCAGAAAATTTAACATTTACTTGGACAGATATAGAATTTGAACTATCGGGAATTGGTGCTGAAGAGGATAATGATACAACTCCAGAATTTGGATTTGAACAACTCCAATTTTTATTAGACTCTTACAGTGAATCAATGGAAGTAGATCTAACCAATTTACAGTTACAAAATGCAGATTTAAGTAATAGAGATTTGAGTGGAGTAGACTTTTCAGGAACTAATTTAAGTGGTGCAAATTTATCTAATTCAACATTAACTAATTCATTATTTGGCGATACAAATCTGGACAATGTCAATTTTAAGAATTCAAATCTTTCAAATACAATCATTTTCAATAGTTTTGGACCGAATTTTATTTTCAATTCAGATTTTACAAATGCAACTCTAGAAGGGAGCTTTGGTTTATTCAATCTATCATTTTCAGATTTAACTAATGCTACCTGTCCGAATGGTGTAGTCACTAATTCAAGTTCATGCGACGAGTTTATGATAGAGCCTTCAATAGAGTCCCTACCCCCTACATTAACTGAATTAATCTTCATGGGAGAGGGTTTGACTTTAGAATTACAGACAACAGAATATAATCAATCCTTACGATATATCGGAGTTCATGAATTTATTCCAGGAGTACCTACAACAACAATGACTGATACATTAGTAATTGGAGAAACAGCTTGGAGAGCATTAGTAGGGGATGATACAGTAAACAATTTTACCGCGAATACTTGGATAATTAAGATTGATTCAATCCAGGGAGATGAATTAGAAGCATTTAGAGCGAATTTAGATGCAGATTCTAGAATTTCAAGTGCCATGGACTGGTCTTCTAAACATAGTGAGGTAGAGAGATCTGGTGGCTTAATATTTGGTACTCAGGGATTACTTAGTTTACAGTTTGTTGTTGCAAGTATAGCCGCAGTAGCATCTGCTTTTGTATTCCTATCATTAGTACTAAATCAACGTAGGAAGGAATTGGCAGTATTACAAGCAATTGGAGCAAGCCCCAATCAAATTATTAGATTAGTATTGTTTGAAATTTTATCTATTGTAGTAGTATCAATGTTTTTAGGAATTTTATTAGGCATGGCATTAGCACTTTCATTTAATGGCCTATTTTCTGTATTTGGATTTATTTTCGGAATTTTTGGAGGTAGTGAAACAATAATTGACAGAAATTTAGTATGGCCTTGGTTCGAACTTGCTATCGTTTCATTAACTGTATTTGTAGCAGTTGTACTTGCTCTGTTGAGTACGACTCGTAAAGCACTAAAATCGGACCTATCAACAGTTTTAAAGGGGGAATAATATGTCAGAAGAAGTAATTGATTATCAAACAATTTTATCAGCAGATAGTTTATACCATGTATATGAATCAAAATCAGAAGATGGTAATGTAGTTGCATTAAGAGGCTTACATCTTAAAGTTCTTCCAGGAGAAGCAGTAGCAGTAGTAGGACCTTCGGGAAGTGGGAAATCTACTTTATTGAAATGTCTTGGAGGTTTAATGAAACCAAGTGCAGGATCAGTATCTTTAGCAGATAAAAATATGACTAGGTTAACAGGGAAAGAATTGGTAGAATTAAGACAAAAAACAGTATCATTTATTTTTCAAGAAGGGAATTTATTACCTCATTTATCCGCAATTGATAATGTAGCCCAACCGTTAAGACATCAAGGAATTAGTTCTAAAAAAGCAGAGGTTGAGGCTAAGAAATTGTTAATTGAATTGGGCTTGGAAAGTAGAATGAAAGGCTTACCCGCAATGCTTTCAGGAGGGGAACAACAAAGAGTGGCAATTGCTCGCGCTCTAATTACAAAACCTAAATTAATTCTTGCAGATGAACCAACAGGTTCGTTAGATCCAATAACAAGTAGGGAAGTTTTAGCATTATTCAAAACTTTACATAAAGAAAAAAATGTATCATTTTTGATAGTAACACATAGTAGTGAAGTTGCAGATTTTTGTGATAGAGCACTTGAGTTACGTGATGGTAGATTCATTGCCCAACATGGTCAAGGATTTGAAGTAGAAGAATTGGCAGAGTCTAGAGAATTATTAATTGATGAAATGGGAATGGTAAGTTTACCTCCAGATATTTTATTAAAAATGGGTGGTGCAGGGAGATGGACTGTAGATGAAGTAAATTCAGAACGATTAATTCTTGAAAGTTCTAAAGAAGAAACTAATGAATCATTAATCACGAAAAATTTAGTTTTAGCAGATACTTGCCCAGCATGTAAATACGAATATACAGATGATACACAATTATGTCCTGAATGTGGAGCAGTTAGGCCTATGATTGTTAAAAAAGGTGAGTGATTTGAGAATCACAAGATCAATTGTTAGAACTAGTTGTTTTATTTTTGGACCTATAGTACTAGCATCTTATTGGTATACCATTTCAAAAATGGAAGATCCTATGGCCTTATGGGGAGGGATTCCAGAAGATCTCAGATCTGCTAATACGTTTTGTATGTTTGTTGCTGCAACAGGATTTCTAATTATGTGGTGGTTATTTTTATACAGATGGGATACTGCAGTTGTTGAAACATTAAATTGGCCTTGGGCAGAATCAGGTGCTGGTGGAAATACAAGACTATTGCTTGGATTTTTATTGGTTATGATACCTTCAGCATTTTGGATAGAGTCTACAAATTTTCATATTTCAAATGATTTTTCATGGACGCCTTATCTTGTGATTGGTATTTTAATTTTGGTGGCAATTGGTAATATTTTGTTAGGATTACTAGCCTGGAGTGCATATCAAGAAGGCATTGATGGTGCAATATGGGCGGTAATTGGAGCAGGAATGTTAGCAATTCAAGTGATCATAAACGATGCAATTTGGTGGAGTATTAAATTTCCTTGGTGATTATTATTACTGAAAATGAGATAAACCCTGAATTTGAAAATGAGATGACTCCTGAAGAACGTCTTGTTGCAACCCAAAATTTTTTGAAACTCCTACCATTTATTTTGGGTTTTGGATGGATTGTATTAATACCGATAATTTATATTTTCGTTGCACCAATCCTGAGTGATGATGAATTAATCAAAATAGGAGTCACAATTAGTGTTGCAATCTTCAGCATGATTGTCGATATTGTTTTTGTGAAAATCATGACTAAGAATGTGAAAATTATGGCCCAACAATTAGAAGATACATCAATAGAACCTTTTACCAAATGAATACTAATTCTCAATTATCTTTTGTTTTTTTCATCCATGTCCTTCAAGAATAAAACTAATATTGCTATGAATATTAGAAAAATTAGGCCATAACAAGCACCAGAGGACCCCGGCCCTCCAGTTGCAGACGCAACCTCATCAACCATTTGGAGAAAACCAAGAACAACAAATAGGAAAATAAACAATAAAACAAATCCAAATAATCCCCCAGAACTTGTTTCTTGTTCTGAATTAGATTTTCTTTCTTGATTAACGACCTCTTTGTTTAATTTTCTATGCATCAAACAGTATTCAGAATTCGGAAGAGGTGGCCCACCACAATTTTCGACAGTACACTCTTTCATACATTTATCAAACCATTCTAGTTAATTAAGACCATGTTGGGAGGCATAATCATGACAACAATCTCAGGTAGCCGGATTTTAATTACTGGAGCGGCTAGTGGTTTTGGAAAATTAATGGCTTTACAAATGGCCCAAAAAGGTGGAAAAATGGTTTTATGGGACATTAACAAAGAAGGCTTAGATTCTGTAAAAAAAGAAATAGAATCACAAGGAAAAAAAGTAGAAACAATGATTTGTGATTTAAGGAATCGCGAAGAAATCAATACTTGTGCAATTGAGGTATTAAAATCAGGCCCAATTGATATTTTAGTAAATAACGCGGGAGTTGTTTCAGGAACCAAATTTTTAGAATTAACACCACAACAAATAGAAACAACATTTCAAATTAATACTTTAGCGCATTTTTGGACAACTCAATCATTTTTACCCACAATGCTTGAACAAAATAAAGGCCATATTGTCACAATAGCATCTTCCGCTGGTATGGTTGGTACTTCAAAATTAGTAGATTATTGCTCATCAAAGTTTGCTGCAGTTGGTTTTGATGAAGCACTAAGAGCAGAATTAAGAGGGATGAAAAGTAAGGTTAGAACTACTGTAATTTGCCCTTTTGTTGCCAATACTGGAATGTTTGATGGAGTTAGGAAAAGGTTTGTTTTACTACCGGTTTTAAAACAAGAAAAGGTTGCTAAAAAAATCATCAAAGCAATTGAGAAAAACCGTAGAAGATTGTTAATGCCAAAATTTGTTTATGCGGCATTGATTTGTAAATTATTGCCAGTTTGGCTTTATGATTGGATTGGAGATACATTAGGCGTGAATAAAACAATGGAAGGCTTTATTGGTAGAAATTAGTTTTGGAGTTTTAATAATGCAAGAGATCTTCAGTCAACAGAAAGAAAGCTTTCAAAAGTCCCCCTTCCCATCATTGAAAGTCAGGAAACAAAATTTAAAATTAATTTTAAAAATAATTTCAGATTATAAGAGTGAATGGATTGAAGCGATAAATGACGATTTTGGACACCGAAGTAAGGATGAAACATTATTAATGGAATTGATGCAAGCCCAAGATTTAATAAAATTTGTAAGTAAAAACCTAAGAAAATGGATGCGTCCAGAATCGAGAAGTTCTGGTTTATTGAATATTCCAGTAAGATCTAAAATTTATTGGCAACCTTTGGGGGTAGTAGGCATAATATCCCCTTGGAATTATCCGATAGACCTTACATTATCCCCTTTGGTTTATGCTATAGCAACCGGAAATAGAGTAATGATAAAACCTTCAGAACATACTCCTAAGACCTCCAAACTTCTTCAAACTTTAGTGTCTAAATATTTTGATATTGAGCACGTTGCCGTATGTTGTGGAGACATAAATATTGGAATAGAATTTTCAAAATTACCATTTGATCATTTGATGTTTACGGGCTCTACAAATACTGGAAAATTAGTTATGGCTGAAGCGGCAAAAAACCTTACTCCCGTTACTTTAGAATTAGGAGGAAAGAGCCCGACAATAATTGGAGAAGAAGCAGAGATATCATCTGCAGCTAGAAGAATTTGTTTTGGTAAATCAATTAATTCAGGCCAAACATGTATTGCTCCAGATCATATTTATATCCCTAAAAATAAAGTAGAAGAATTTGTTAATGAATATAAGAAATCATTTGAAAAAATGTATCCACAAGGAGAAAAAGACGAAGGATATACCTGTATAATTAATAATTTTCATTTTAATAGGATTCAAAATTTAATTAAAGATGCCAAAGAAAAAGGGGCTAAGGTTGAGGAGGTCGTTAGGTGGGATAACAAACAAAAAATTGCCCCCCATTTTATTTTTGAAACAACAGAAGATATGGAAGTCTCAAAAACTGAAATCTTTGGACCATTGCTGCCGATAATTACTTATTCTGATATTTCTGAGCCAATTAATATTATTAATTCAAATGATAAACCCCTAGCATTGTATTATTTTGGGAAAAATAAAAAAATAAAAAAGAAGTTAATTGATGAAACACAATCAGGAGGAGTTGTATTTAATGATACAGTAATCCAATTTGCAATTAAGAGTTTACCTTTTGGGGGCGTAGGGGCGTCAGGAATGGGCCAGTATCATGGTAAGGAAGGATTTCAAACATTTTCACAGGCAAAACCTGTAGTTTTCAAAGGAAGGATAAATCCACTTAGGTTAGCCTATCCCCCATACGGAAAAAAAATTCATAAGTTATTAGAGAAATTTTTCATTAAATAATTTAAAAATTATTTCAAACTTGATATTTTGATTTAGGATCCTTAAACAAAACGATTGAATAAGACCACCCAATAAAAATCAAACTACCAATTATGTAATTCAAAGCCAAAATTAATGAGATAATCGTAGTTAGAATATAGAATAACCCAATCATTATTCCCAATGATGTCATAATTATGGTAGCATATTTTAGCCTTGGATCAATAAACTCATATACATAAAATCCCCCTCCCCAATTTGCATAAAGATATGCAAAAATTGAATAAATAATTGCGATTGAAATCGGGAAAACAGCAAACTCAGGAGAAATACTAGGATTTGTAAAAATTAAATCACCAACAATTAAAATTAATACCCAATTATGCATTACTTGCTGATGTTTTTCAAATAAATAATGATAATCATCCCTACTTTTAACAGCGCTAGGAATTATCACATAAGTTACAATTGTTGCGGTTAATGTAGTCATTCCAAGAGAGGTTGAATACAAAATTGAGGTTATTACATGAAGTAAATTTGGTATTTCTAATTCCAAAATACTCATCCAACTAATTATAGATAGTAGAAAAAAAGTCAAACCAAAAACTAAAACATTCCAAGAACTAAAGGGAACTAATCTAGTTATCCCATATATCTTAAGGGGCAAAACCTCTCTTTTTTCATGGGAATGAGCATACATAAAACCACCCTTTTTATCAAAAACCATCCAAAATAATATTGAATGAAATGCTAAATATGCACACAGAGTTCTAAAGATAGCAATTAAGATTGAGGGTATAAAATCAGAAGAATAACTAATACCACCATCAATTAGTTTTTCATAAAGGTTCATTGAATATGAATACCAAATACATAACATAGATAGCCCAAAAATCAAAATATAAACAATTTTTGAATTATCTTTTTCACCATATGTTAGGATGCCCGACACAGACCATTCTCATAGATACCCTCTTTAGTTGCTTTCAAAGGTAATTATATTCATAACAGATTACTTTTAGCGCTAGGCATGAACGAATTGTTTGTAAATGGTAAAATTAAACCAACTTTTTTTGTAATTTTGATGCTTACGGTATCAATTTTATCTGGTTGTGTAAGCGATGAAGGTACAATAATTGAAGCAGATAATAATGAAAATAATAACGGTGGAAACGAATCTACAAATAATACAGGAAATGAAACTGTAAATAATACAGGAAATGAAACTGCAAATAATACAGTGAATAATACTTTATCATTATCTAAACAATGTTTAAGCGGACATTCTAATTTAGCCATGCATATTCATCCATGGCTTAATTTAACAGTTAGAGGCACTGAAATACCGATTCCAGAAAATATGGGAATTGATACTTCTGATTGCCCAAACGCAATGCACCTTTTACATACTCATGACGATACAGGGAAATTACATATTGAAACGTATGAACCTATTACACTCAATCTTTCTTTATTCTTTGCAATATGGAATATCTCCCAATCAGGGGATTCTACATTTGATCCATTATTCCTAGATCCAGATAATGTTACAATCACGATTGAAGGAGTAGAACAAACAGTGGGAATTAATGAGATTATTTTTGAAGACGGTATTTCAATCCATGTTATATTTGATGATTCAGATTTCAATCAGACTGGAGATGATGATGTGCCCTGTGATCCTTCTAGTGTAGATACAAATGAGAGTGATTCTAATCTTCCAGACGGCTCATGTTGTAATAGTGGAGGGCAATGTGAATCAATGAATTGTAATTATGAAAATTGGACTTGCGAACCAATGCCTGAATTGATTGATTCTGATGCAGATGGGTGGGAAGATGAGTTCGATGCCTTCCCCTTTGATCCTACTGAGTGGATGGACTCAGATGGTGATGGAGTAGGAGATAATTCGGATGCATTTCCTTACGATTCGAATGAATCTAGTGATTCAGATGGTGATGGAGTAGGAGATAATTCAGATGCATTCCCTAACGATCCAAATGAATCAAGTGATTCAGATGGCGATGGAATAGGGGACAATTCAGATCAAGACGATGATAATGACGGGTGGAACAATACTGATGAAATAGATTGTCAAACAGACCCAGCAGATCTAAATTCAATACCACAAGATACGGATGGCGATGGAATTTGTGACCCATTAGATCCAGTCAATAATCTGATGTGGACGAATAATTCCGCTCATTTCCTTTATGTTAAACCGGATACAATTGCAAATTCAAATATTGAAAATGCTAAACCATATCAAATAGAATTCGTAGCTAATCCGATGGCCCAACAAAATCCCGTAATTTTAACTCAGATTTGTGATAAGGGGCAAGGCCATGTTGCTGATGTATGGAGTGCCTTTGTCTTAGGGCCATTTCCTTATGACATCATTTCTTGGCATATTTACAATACTAATGGGCAAAGTATTGGCATGTTCGTATCTAGAGATAATTTAACACAAAGTAGCAATATGACATTCCCTACTGTTATTTCTACTCAAGATACAGAGAATCAATCAAGTGGACATTTAGAAGCTGAAGTTATTGATTCACAATATTATACTTGCGAATTTGATTATACAGATACAGATGGCGATGGAGTATTAGATTGGATGGATGCATTCCCTGATGATGAATGTGCTACAACAGATACAGATGGTGATGGGTTGCCTGACAATATTTTAGATGGCGCAAATGATCCGATTCCTAATTGTCAAACTAATTTAATTGAAGATGATGATGATGACGGGGACACTTGCCCCGATAATATGGATTGGGCACCATTAAATTCAACAGAGTGTTTCGACACAGATGGTGATGGAATTGGAGACAATGGTGATCCAACACCTTGGATTAGTAATGGCGGAAATGGAACATTTACAATGAATTATACAATGATTGGTATTGACACTTGTCACACACTTTATTGGCTAGGCCAAAATTATAACGCTTATTGTTATTCTACATCTCCCGACATGGTTTGGAATGATGGTCCAAGAGCAGAAGTGTTTTCACAGGAGCATATGCCAAATGTCGATGCAGTTTTAGCATTAATGGGATATACCATAGACGATCTTAGCGTATCTACATATCCAGTTAATCTAGGGACAGATACAGAAAATGTAGAATGGGGATATGATGACAGTACCTATATAGAGTGGAGAGCTTTATCGTCTAATTTATCAATTTTGTATCTTGATGACCAACCATTATTTTCAATGAATGCATCCTTGATGCTTTATCTTGATTATTCAGATACAATTTCATCTTGGGGTGCAGACCCAGTAACAATGTGGGGCAATTCCTCATTTAGTCCAATTACAAGTATGATTCCAGTGAATGCTCCGTGGATTCATCATCATTTATTTTCTGCATATATGGAAGATTTCGGAGGAAAAAATATTAATTATTCATTTACATCACAAGATGCAATAATTACCACAGATTATTCTTTTGATAATACAGATAATAACCTTACAGGATGGCTTACCTCATTAATTGCAAATGAAGGTAGTGTATTGGGAGGTTTATTCGATAGCGTAGTTTCAGAAGTTAATGTTGAACCAAGTCAAAATGGAATTACAATGAGTAAAACAATACAACCCACTGAAAATAAGATGGCCGTATTGTCTGAAAGAATTAAAGAAGATGAAGATCCATATTTTAATGAATAATTATTTTGACAAATCTACATAAGGGATTTTTTCCGTTTCGCCTGAATCCCATTCAATAATTTCTTCAGACTCAATTTGTTTTTCTTTGGAAAAGGTTGCAACATTTATTTCTTCCAGTGGGTGATAGTATTCTTCATTTGGCCCCCCTTTTCTTGGCCATTCTTTATTTTGCATTTCGGTTGATAAAATAAACAATTTATATTCGTTTAAATTTGATAATTGATGCATTAAACGCCTTCTTTTTTGTAAAAAACGTTTAAAAAATCCCGATTTGATATTATTTTCTGGAATTACTTCACCAACTAGCATATTAAGAAATGCTAAAAACCGATTTAAAAATAAATTAAAGAGACTACTTGTGTTTAATTGTCCAAGTTGTGTTTTAATTATCCAAAGACTCCACCATTTCCTTTTTGGAATAGCGATTCTAAACCCCGCAGAAGTCAAGGAAGAAGCTAATGCAGCACTTCTTGTAAAAGCGACTAATTGACATGGTAATTTTATTTCATTTTTATCACCGTCATCAAAGACATTAATTTTTCCAGCAAAGGATTTTCCATGGAGAATAGGGTCTTGTTTCCATCTTTCCCATGCAGAATAAACTAATTTATGTGAGTGTCCTTCACCTCTAAACTTTGGATCAATAACTAATGTATGTAATTCAATAATCTCACCAAATCTTTGCATGTTTGCGTATCCCAAAATACCTTTACTATTTCTTATGAAAATCCCAGGTTTTTGATTTAATTGTAAAATTAATTTTTTTAAACTCTTAGGTTTACGTAGATCTAAATTTGCATGTTGCATTTTTAACAACCATGTAGCCTCTTCCTCTACCACATAAACGCTTAGAATGATTACTCCAATAAACCCATTTGTTGACTAACAATGTAGAGAAGACATG
>MDSW01123625.1_pt1 | contig 21177 bp, 18 predicted proteins | sample 811171 | NCBI WGS metagenome assembly MDSW01 (sample SAMN05326641, study PRJNA326480) | marine metagenome | isolation source: seawater | place: Atlantic Ocean: North West | collected 2012 | reverse complement strand
TTTTCCCGTCGTCACTCTTCACCCGCGCTTCCCTTTCAACGTTTGACCGGTAAGACGGTCGACTGACCGATCGCTTCACCCGCGCAGGCGGCCGAGGGACGGGTGGATCACGTTGAAAAAAACCAACAAGTCGTTCGTCGACGGCGACGTCTTCGCGATGTTCAGCGAGCAGTTCTTCCCGCCGCACGACTCCATCGCGGTGGGCGCGAAAGTCGCGCTGGACGCGGCGACGCCGCTGACGTTTGGGCCGTGGACGGTGACCGCGCGTTTGGTGTCGAACGTCCGCGAAGAAGGCGAAGGCGGCGAGCGCGTTTTCGTTTTGGCGACGGAGCCGCCGTTGGACGTCTACGCGGTGTTGCGCAACGACGCGACGTATCATCTCCCGTTCACCGGCGGCGACGGCGGGCTGTATCTCGACCCGCGCGCGCGGATACCCGCGTTCAAGGGCGTGGACGCCGCGGTCGTGAAGGCGATGCCGGTCGTCGTCCCCGCCGGGCTCGGCGACGACGACGACGACGACGGCGGCGGCGGCGGCGGCGGCGGCGGCGGGGGGATCGTCGCGGAGTACAAGGCGAAGACCTGGCCGACGTCTCTCTCGCGCGCGGAGACGTGCGTGGAGGTGCGGCTGACGTTCACGCGGACGCGGTCGCACGCGGATCACCTCGCGACGGAGGAGTAGAGCGCGGCGGGCGCTCTTTAGATAGCTACTCGGCGTCGCGTCGTTTGCAATCGTCTACGAGCGCGCCGCCCTACCCTTAACCTTACGTCGTCGTCGTCGTCGTCATCTCGATTCATCTCGAACACCCACGACGCCCCTCCTCCTCCCGCGGCCGCGACCGTTCGCTCACCTCCCGTCCTCCCTCTTTGAGTCCTCTTTCTCCCCCATCCCGTTCGTGCCGTCGAACGGCCCTTTCAGAGACACGTCCCACGCGCTCGACCCCGAGTCCAGACCGGTGTACGCGCGCATGCGATCGAGTCCGTCGTTCGCGAGCGCGATCTTCGCGCGCAGGGCCGCGGCGTCCGTCACCGCTCGGTTCTCGCGGAACTCGAGCTTGATGTCCTCGATGATCCCCGCGCGGTTACGGCTCGGGAACGTCCTCGCGGCCTTCAAGATGTGCCGGTAGAGCGTCAGCGTGGACGCGCTCATCGCGGGCGCGGCGGCGAGTGACGAGGCGCGGAGAGCAGGCTGAGCTCACGTCAGCGAGCTGCTCGTTTAGAAGTTTTCTCGGAGCTTTCAACTGATGAATGCGCCTCTCGTCGCGTCGTCCAGACCGCGGGGCGCTCGTGATGGCGTCCCCCGCGGCGCGCGCGGCGCTGACGCGCGTCGTCCCCTCCGCGTTCGGACGCCTGTCGCGGCGCGGCGCGCGCGGCCGCGGCGCGCTCGACGGCGTCGACCCCCGCGGCGTCGCGACGTCGTCGTCGTCGGGCGAGAAAAAAAAGCGCGTCGGCGGCGTCGCCGTTCGCGCGACGACAAGACTGTCGTGGTCCAGCGGCGCGCGTTCGTTCGCCGCCGCCGCGCACGTCGACGACGGAGAGCTCCCGCCGCATCCCATCCAGACCCAGCGCGTCTCGAAGCTGATGTCCCAGCGCGGGATGGCGTCCAGACGCGAGGCGGAGGCGCTCATCGACCGCGGGGACGTCATCGTGAACGGCGGAGAGGTGGCGACGCGAGGCATGAAGGTGGCGATCGACGCGACGATCGACATCGCCGGCGATAGCGACGGCGGCGCCAACGCGCTGCTCGCGAAAAAAGTCACCGTCGTCCTGAACAAACCCCCGGGGTACGTCTCTAACCTCCCGTCCAGGGGCGAGCGCGAGGCGAGCGAGCTGATCACGCCGAGGAACGCGAAGTATCATCACTCTACGGGCGGCGGCGTCGTCGGCGGCGGCGCGGACGCCGACGCCGCGACGCGACGCAAGCTCGAGGACGTCTGTCGCGACGCGCGCGCGCTGAACGTCTGCGGCCGGCTCGACAAGGATTCAAGAGGCCTGCTCGTGCTCACCACGGACGGCGTCCTCGCGAGGGCGATCGTGGGCGGGAACGAGATCCCCAAGGTGTACGAGGTCGTCGTGGACGCGATCGCGACGCGCGAGCAGTTGGCCGCGTTGAACGGGCCCGTCGCGCTGGACGGCGAGCGTCTGCTTCCGATGCGCGTGGAAACGCTCGAGGGGACGACGTTACGGTTCGAGCTGCGCCAGGGGAAGAAGCGGCAGATTCGGCGGCTGTGCGAGGGGCTCGCGCTGCGCGTGTTGGACCTGCGGCGCGTGCGCGTGGGGACGTGCGACGTCGGTGACTTGCCGGAAGGGCGGTGGCGGCTGATGAGCGAAGCGGAGTCGGCGTCGATCAGAGCGGCGGGTTTGGCGGCGGCGGGGAACGACCCGAACCGCGGCGGGAGAGGTGGGAGAGGCGGGAGAGGCGGACGCGGACGAGGTCGAGGCGGGCGGTATTAATGTACTGTACGATAGAGTATGTAGTTACCTCGTCGCCGCGCGACCACGACGCTCAGTGGTGTCTGTTCGGCCGGTCGCGTTGCTGATGATCTGAGTGGGCACTCTCTGCTGCGGTGCGGTGCTCGCCACGACGCCGCGAGATCTGCCGCCGCAGAGCGCGGCGCGCAGCGCGCGAGATGACCGCCGCCGCGTCGCTCTCCGCGCGCGGCCTCGGCAAGGCGCTCGGCGCGGCGGCCGCGTCCGCGGCCGCCGCGGGCGGTCTCTACGCGCGCGGCGACGAGGGGACGTCGCGATCGATCACGTTCTGGTACCACGCCCTCCCTGTCTACGCGTCGTATCGCGCCGTGCAGTGGCGCAATCGCGACGCGCGAGCCGCGGGGATCCCCTCTTGGACCGGGATCCCGCTCGAGGACGACGACGCGGACGCGAAATACGCCGCGCTGCACGACGCGCACGCGGGGAACGTGCGCGACCTCGTCCTCCGCATGCGCGGGTTCTACTTCAAGAACGCGCAGCTGCTGTCCACGCGCGACGACTTCGTGCCGCCGCAGTACTTGGAGTGGTGCAAGCGGACGCAGGACGCGGCGCCGACGGAGATGCGCCCGGGGGAGGCGCGCGCGATCGCGGAGCGCGAGCTGGAGCGCATCGGGCACGCCGGCGCGATCGCGGAGTGGGAGGAGATCCCGTGCGGCGTCGCGAGCATCGGCACGGTGCACCGCGCGAAACTCTCAGAGAAGCACGGCTCGCGAAGCGTCGTGATAAAAGTCCAGGCGCCCGGGATCGAGCGCAGGTTCCGCGCGGACATTCGGACGTGCATCGACTTCTGCAAGCTCGCGATGCCGCAGCACGCGCCGCCGCTGGAGGAGATCGAGCGGCAGTTCCTCACGGAGTTTGATTACCGCGCGGAGGCGGCCAACTTGCGCGAGGTCAGAGACGCGGTGTTGCCCAAGGCGCGTCCCATCTCACACTGGTTCCCATACGACCGCGTCGGCGTGGTGAACGCGGTCCCTTATTAAGGACTTTTCTTCCCGGCGTTTCTCTCCGTCCACACCACGGTTTCAATCCCGACACACCTCGACGCCTTTCAACTCCGACTGACGCCTTTCAACTCCGCCCCGACGTCGCTTCGCACGGCACGGAACGACCCTCAGTGGAGCCACCGCGTGGACATCCCGGCGCCGATAGAGGAACTGTGCACGAAGACGATGTTGGTCATGACGCCGATTCCCGGGGTGAAGCTCGTGGACGGGATACGGCAGCGGTTGGGGGAGATCGCGGAGGCGCGAGGGACGACGGCGGCGGCTTTGGAGGAGAGACAACGCGAGACGATCGCGAGCGGGAGAATTTCAGGGAGAGGGGTGGACGACGAGGCGCGCGCGACGCGGCGCGCGAACGCTCTGATCGCGCTTCACGACGCGTGTGTGAGACGCCCGCGCGTCGTCGCGAGGAACGTCGTCGCGTGGACCGCGCGGAGACTGGGCTTCGCGGGGCGATGGGCGCCGAAGCCCGTCGCGTTCACGCCGAGTCCGCGACTGATCAACGTCGGCGAGATTCTCAGGCGCGTTCTTCTTCACACTGGTCCCCATACGACCGCGTTGGCGTGGTGAACGCCGATCCTTAAGGACTTTTCCCGTTGTCTCTCTCCGCCCATCCAATGCGTTCAATCCCCGCCCTCGACGCCTTTCAACTCCGCTTCTGACGCCTTTCAACTCCACCCCGACGTTCGCTCGTATGGAACGGCCCTCAGGACGCTGTTGGACGTCCACGCGGATGAAATTTTCGAGCACGGCGTCTTCAACGGCGACCCGCACCCTGGGAACGTGCTGTTGATGCCAGACGGGCGACTCGGGTTGATCGACTACGGGCAAGTGAAACGAATAGACGAAGCCACGCGGCGGTGTTACGCTAAGCTCACGCTCGCGATTTTAGAAGACGACGTCGACGAAGTCGCGCGTCTCTGCCAGAGCGACCCGCCGGAAGGGTTCGGGGGGAAGTCCAAGCGCGCGGACGTCGACGTCGCGTACCGGCTCGCGGTGTTCTGGAACGACCGAGACACGGACGACGTCACCGGCGGGTTGAACCTCCAGGAGTTCATCGACGAGATGGAGGCGCGAGATCCGGTCGTGCGGGCGCCGACGGATATGGTCATGATCGCGCGCGTCAGCGTGTTGTTGCGGGGCGTCGCGAACGCGTTCAACGTGCGGCTCAGGGTCGCGTCGAGGTGGCGGCCGTCCGCGGAGGCGCTGCTGAGAAGGGCCGACCCGGATTATTATTTGCTGCGGAAATAGCGGCGGGGGGCGCCTCATCACGTACGTCATTCTTTACTGTACGCCGCCGCGTCGGCGACGCGTTCTTTCATCGTCAGTCGTTCTCTCCGTCGTCGTCGCCGCCGTCGCCGGACGCGATGAACGGCCGCTCCATCCCTCGTCCCCGTCTCACCCGCGCGCCCCCCGCGTCCACGAACGACACGACGTTCGACCGCTGCTCCGCGATGCTCGCCTTATACACGCCGTCGATCATCGCGAGGCGATCGAGAAGCACGACGCCGCTGGAAAACGGCGGAACGACAACCGTGAGCGAAATTTCCAGACGACGCGTTCGATCGTCCTCCGCGATGCTCGCGGGGATCCCCCCCGCGGACGACGCGGAAGAGAACCCCGCCGCGCCGCCTCCGCCCGCCGCGCACGGCCCGGACACGCCGCTCTCGATCACCGCGCCGAGCGCCACGACCTGCCCCACCTTCTTCTCGACCTCGTCCACGACGTCGTGCACCGCGTTTTCGACGGACGCGTGCGGCGCAACGCCCAAAGTCGCGCGCGCGGCTTGGTACCGCATCGTGTACGAGCGCATCCATCGGTGCACCCACAGCTCAAACATGATGAGAATCTGAAGCGTCACGACGACGAGAAGCGTCGCGAAGCACGGCGCGAGGAAGTACGTGTCGTCTTTGCCCTCGTGGACGCCGCCGACGTGCATGCCCACGGCGGCGGGGGTCCAAAGCGACGCCGCCGTGGTCAACCCGAAGACTTGATCGCTGGCTTTCCAGATCGTCCCCGCGCCGAGGAAGCCGATCCCGGAGACGATCTGCGCGGCGACGCGCGAGCTGTCGTAGTTGAAGGTTCCCGAGACGTACGGCGCGCGAGCGCGTCCGTTCGTCCCGTCGTCGCCGACGAGTTGAGTCGGGACTGGCACGCTGTAGAGGCTCCAACTCGCTTCGGAGAACAAGCACGAGCCGAGCGCGACGAGCATGTGCGTGCGCAAGCCCGCGCGTCGCACCGGGCTCTCCGCGAGCTTGTTCTTCGACCACCACATCCCGACGAGGTACCCGAACTCCCTCTGAAGACCGATGAGCATCCCGAGGAGCGCGGCGACGCACTGTTTGAGGAGAAACGTCCCCGCGGCCTCGCCGAGGACTTCGGACATCAGCATCTCGTCGCAGGAGGCGCCGTCGTAGTTCCCGCACGACGCCGGAGGATCGGACGCGAGCGCGGGCATGACGACGTCGGAGAGAGGGGGGGGGGGATCGCGCGCGCGGGGGAAAGAGGATAAGGCGCGGTCGCGTCGTTGCTTTTATTATCTGGCTTTTATCGTCTTCTCATTTCAGCAGCAGCTAAAACTTTCGGGCCGTTGATGAACCTTCCTCTCAGTCTTCCCTCTTCTCCTCCTCCTTCTCCTCGACGTTCAGCTCCACGGTCACGACGTCGTCCGCCACGGTCAGCGTCACCGCGACGGGCCCTTTCGCGCCGCCCTTCGACCGCCCTTTCTTCCTATCGCGCTTCGCGCCCGCGGCCGCGTCCTTCTTCTCCCCGCGGCCGCCGCCGCTCTTGTTGGCCTCCTTCTTCTTCTCTTCGTCGTCGTCGTCGTCCAACCCGGCTTCGATCCGCGCCTTCTTCGCCCTCCTCTTCTCCAAGAACGCGTCCTTCTTCTCTCTGAGCGCGTTCATCGTCTCCGGGACCTCCCGCACGAGCTGCGGCGCCGTCAGCGACAGCTTCGCGAAGTGCGAGTACGCGTCGAAGGAGATGTTCAGACGCTCGTTCGAGTTCTTCTCGGCTCCGCCGCCGCCGCCGCCGCCGCCGCCGCTCTTGTCCCCGGACCTCCCCTTCTTCTTCCCCTTCTTCCCGACGGACGACCCGCCCAAGGAGAACAAGTCGTCGTCGTCGTCGTCGTGCATCTTCTTGTTCATGATGTTCAGACCCTCGAACGCGGCGGCTTTCTTTTCCTCCGCCTCCGCCGCCGCCGCCGCCGCCGCCGCCGCCCTGGCGGCGTCGTCCTCTGCGTCGCGTCCCATCGGGTCCCACTTGGCGAGATAGGCGATGAGCTGCTCCGCGGCGGTGACCTCGGCTTCGAACGGCTCCGGCGCGTTCTCTCTCTCCCACTTCTTCCTCGCTTCGTCTCTCGCTTTCCGTTCCTCCGCGCTCGCTTCGTATTGCTTTTGTTTCTCGTACTTCGCGTACGCGCGCCAAATCTTCTCCGACGCCCAGTGCTGATCCTCCTTCTTCTTGAACGACGCTCGGAGCTTCCGAATCTCCTCGCGCTTCGCCTTGATGATCTCGTAGCACGCGTTGCGCTCTTCCTGCATCGCGGGAACGTCGGACACGGACTTCTCCTCCCTGCTCCGCGTCTCCTCGAGGCTCGATTTGACCGTCGCGATGGCCGCCTTGACCGCCGTGATCTCCGCGTCCTTCGCCTTGACGCGCTCCGAAGCGAGCTTCCTTCGCTCCTCCCCGGCGTTGACCTTCGCCGCCATCTCCTGGTACTCCCGCACGAGCTCTTTGCTCTTCGTCAGGTCTTTGATCGCATTCACCATCTTCTTCTCTTCCTGGATCGGCATCGTCGTGTGCCCGAGCGTGCGCTCCACGCGCGCGATCTCCGACTCCACCGCGTCGACGGTGTGAAACTTCCCGAGTTTGGCGCGCGTCGTCGTCGTCTGCTCGCGCGCCTTGTCGCGCGCGGCGTCGATCGCGTTGAGCTCCTCGCGGATCGCCTTGCGCTCTTCCTGTGCGTTATGAAAGTGGTCGTGAGCGAGGGGATGACGGGCGCGTGAGCGAGGGGCGGCGGACGAACGTCGACGTCGCGTCGAAAAAATCACGCCTCAATCGCAGACAGACAAGAGAGGGGACCGACGCGACGGGACGTTCGACGCGACGACTGGACCAGACGCGACGCGACGGGTCTTCGAACGAGCGATCGCGCGCGCACCATGCGAGCGTTGAACTCCGCGTTCAGCTCCGCGATCCGCGCGCGCGGCCCCGCGGCGCCTTGGCTGATGCTCTTCTTCGTCTCGCGCTTCGCCTCGATCTTGCGCTTCAGCGCCTCGATCCGCGCCTGCTGCTCGTCCGCGGCCGCCTGGAGGATCTGGACGTCGCGGTCGAGCTCGCGGCGATCGGGCTTTGGCACGCGTGGCGTCTCCGGCTTCTTCGGCGGGCCCTCGTCGTCCTTCTCGTCGTCGCCGTTACCGCCGCCGTTTATCGTCGTCGTCGTCGTCGTCTTCTTCTTCTTCTTCTTCTCCTCGGACGCGGGCGCCGCGGTGGACTCCGCCGCCTTGGTCGCGTCGCGAGCGGCGGGCGCGTCCGGCGCGGGCGGGACCGCCTCCGCGATCGCTTCGGCGCGCGACGTGACCTCGGGCGTCGTCATCGCGACGACCGCGACGGCGTCGGCGTCGGTCGGCGTCGAGGGCGCGCGCGCTCGACGCGCGGCGGCGGCGGCGGAGGCGGGCTGACGAAGAGCGCGCGCGGCTCGAACGCGCTCGCGGGACTCGACGGACGCGGGCGTTGCGCGCGCGCGGGTGGTTATGGCGAGCGATCGCCCGCGTCCGACCGCGGCCGCGGCCACTCTACTTCCGACACGCACCCTCGGTTTCAACATTTGATCGCGTCCCCTTTCAACCGACCGATGAACGAAGAAAAAAAAGTACCACTAAAAGCGTTCGACGACCCGCCCTCGAAGAGACGGCACGCTGCCGCGTCGTCACACAAGACGCGAGCGCACGACGCGCCGTTCCATGCGCGCGACGCACATCGCGTCGACGATCGCGCGCGCGTGTGGACGACTCCCGCGGCGGCGCCTCCTCGCGCCGCGCGTCGCGTCGTCGCCGTCGTCGTCGTGGTCGTCGTCGTCGTCGCCGCCGCGCGACTCGCGCGCGGGCGCGAGCGCTCGCCCGCGTCGTCGTCGAGCGACGACGACGCGCGCGTCGGAGACGACCCCGATCCGCGGCGCGCACGACCGCGGCGGACGCGCGGCGGACCCGCCGCGCGTCCGCGGCGCCCCGCGCGCGACCGCGATGGTGGACGCGGGCGGCGCGATCGACGTCGAGAAGACCCCCGCCACCCCAGCCGAGGTCGCGGTCGCGACGCTGCTGACGCTGGAGCGCGACGGCAAGAAATTTCACGAGCTCCGCGAGCACGCGCGCGAGATCCTCGCGGCGGCGTCGGAGGCGCCGTCGTCGTCGGGGGGGGTCCCCGCGTTCGTGGTTCGATGCATCGAGCTCGTCTTGACGACGCGGCGGCGATTGAGGCGGCGGCGCGAGAGCGACGACGCGAAGAGGGAGGGGGATGAATGCGACGGCGACGCGTCGGATGAGGATCTCGCGCTGGGCGGCGCGGACCCGATGGTCCACCTCCTGCTGGAGTGCGCGCCGCGCGTCTCCGGCGCCGGCGCGTCGAGGGAGACGGTCGACGCGAAGACGCTCGCGGGCGGCGTCGCGCGCGCGCGACGGCAGAGGTACGTCGACCGCGGCGATCGCCACGCCGCGGTGCCGCTGCTGACGCGCGCGATGGCCGCGGGCGCGGCGGATCGCGCGACGACGACCGTCGTCGCCGTCGACGCGAGCCTCGGCGCGCTCGAGCCGCGCGCGGTGATCCGTCTCGCGGAGACGTACGGCCTCGACTTCGACGACGTCGTCGACGCGCTCGCCCCCGGCGGCGCGACCGCCGCGGACGTCCGCGAGCTCATGAACGCCTACGTCGACGCGCTGTTCGAAGCGGGGAGGTGCGTTCTCCTCGCACCGGTCCCCATACGACCGCGTTGGCGTGGTGAACGCCGTTCCTTAAGGACTTTGCCCGGCGTTACTGCTCTCCCACCCCTTGTGTTCAATCCCCGACCTCGACGCCTTTCAACTCCACCCCGACGTCGCTTCCAGGCACGCCCCGGCGACGCGGCTGATCGTCTTTTTCCGTCTCGAGACGCGCGCGACGCGCGACGCGATCGACGCGCTCGTGCTCGCGTCGCAGTTTGACCTCGCCGCGGAGCTCGCGGAGGCGACGGCCGGCCACGCGTCGCCGAGCCGCGACCTGCGCCGCGCGGTCGTGGACGCGTGCGCGCGGCTCGACGAGCACGCGGGGCGTCGCGCGGCGTGGCTCGCGGTGGAGCAGTTTTCGCTCCACGCCGAGTATCCGGACGCGAGGGCGACGTACTTCGAGAGCACGATCGCGCGGATGATCGAGAGAGGGCAGCACGAGGCGGCGCTGCGGTACGCGGGCGAGGACGTCGCGCTGATGCGATACGTCGTGGAGAGGCTCGTCGAGACCGGGGACGTCGTCGTCGCGAGCGAGTTCGCGGGGAGAGCGGGGTTCGACGACGCGCCGTGGTGGTTACATCGTCTGAGGTGCGCGCTATCGCTATCGCGCGAACGTTCGCGTCTTTCGCCCACCCCTCGGTTCGTTTCGAGATTTGATCGCGTCCACCGTCGACTGACCGCCGATGACTGACCGCGTTTCGTTTTGCCATTGGACATCGCCCTCGTCAGCGCGCCGGAGCTTCTCGCCGCCGCCGAGGCTCGGAGGGACGCGTATCTGCGGCTGCCAGAGTCGCTGTGGGAATCGCGCGTCGTGTTCGTGGACGACGAGGCGGGGTTGAGGCTCGCGCGCGAGCGGCTGAGGGGCGTCGACGTCGTCGGGATAGACACGGAGTGGGCCGCGCCGTTGAACGAAGGCGGCGGCGGCGGCGGCGCGCGAACGCTGAGCGGGGCGGGGAAGGGGAGGAAGAAGCGGGGTCGGCGGCGGCGGCGGCGGCGAGGGCGCGACGACGGCGACGGCGACGGCGGCAGCGGGTCTGGCGGCGCGTCCGCGGAGGAGGGCGAGGACGACGGCGGATTTAAAGTAGAAGAAGAAGAAGAGGAAGAAGAGATGGACGAAGACGCCAAGGCGCGCTCGGACGCGGAGGTCGTCGCGTTGCTTCAGATCGCGTCTCGCGACGACGTGTTTTTGATCGACGTCCCGGCCGTTCTGAAGACGTGCCCGGGGGCGATAACCCCCACCCTCGGGGCGTTACTTTCCGACACGAACATCCTCAAGACCGGATTCGGCGTCTCGGAGGACCTGAGGCGACTCGCGAAGCTGCACCCGGAGGCGTTCGGCGGGTTCGTCGCGCCCGGCGACGGCGACCGCGGCGGCGGCGGAGGCGGCGGCGGCGGCACGACGCACCGCTGGGGCCCGAGCGTCGGCGTCGGTCCGATCGTGGATCTGCAGCGCGTGTGGAACGCGGGCGCGCGGCTCGCGCGCGAGGAAAATGATACGAATGCGAGAGAAAAGACCCACGCCGGCGCCGCGCCGCGCGTCCGCGGCCCGTGGTCCGCGCCGGAGCAGCGTCGACGCGCGCGCGACGCCGTCGGTCTCTCGCACGTCGCGCGCGTCGTCCTCGGCAAGCCGTTGGATAAGTCGACGCGGATGTCGGACTGGTCGGCTCGGCCGCTGACGGAGCGGCAGCGGCACTACGCCGCGCTCGACGCGTGGGTGCTCGTGGAGGTGATGCGGGTGCTGAGGGAGGAGCATGGGGACGAGCTCGATCGGTTATCGCGCGGGTAGTCGGTTTCGTTTAGTTACAGTAGACACAGCAGTTAGCACACTCTCGCCCCATCGGTCGTCGTCGCGTTCGAGGCTCCGAGGCGGAAGGCTTCGCGTCGCCGCGGCGCGGCGGTCGCTCGCGCGCGGCGCACAGCCCCCCCCCGCGCGCGCGCACGCGGGCCGCCGCCTCCGTCATGTCTCCCCCGCGCGCGCGATACGCCGTCGTCCTCGCGGTCGCGTGCCTCGTCCTCGCCGTCGCGCCGTCCGCCGCCGCGTCAGACGCTCCTCCGCGCGACGCCTCCGCGCCCGCGCGCTCGCCGTTCTCGACGCGCGACGAGACGCCGACGCCGACGCCGCGGCCGCGGGACCCGCGGTATCCGCTGACGGGCTTGACTGGGAGCGACCGCGCGACGAACGTGAACGACGCGGGGTGCGTCGGGAACGCGGACGACTGCGACGACGACGACGGCGCAGTCGCGCGCGGAAGGAGCGACCTTCGAGGCGATAACGCGGAGGAGGCGAGAGGCGAGGGACGCGGACGAGACGACGACGCGCGGAGGATCCGCGAGCGCGCGGCGACGTACGCGACCGTGATCGTCGGCGCGCCGCTGACCGCCGCGCTCGCGGTCAGGCTCGCGTTCTCGTGCGGACGGAGGCGTCGCGAGAGGAGGGAGAAGACGGAGGACGCGGCGCGGACGCGAGCGAAGGGAGACGCCGCCGACGAGGAGTCTGGGGCGTCGTCGCCGATGAGCGCTGACGTGAAAAGACCCGACCGCGCCGTTTGAACGGAATACAACGACAGCTGTGTGCCGCACGTCGCGCGCGCCCTTCTCACAGCGCCTCGCGCGTGCCGCGCGCCTCGCCTCGCCGACACCCGACCCGCGTCTTCGCGCGCCCGAGCGCCCGCGTCGTCGTCGTCGTCGTCGCGCGCGTTCGCGCCCGGAGCTTCGCCGGGGAGCGCGGCGGAATCTTCTCCTCAGATCCTCCTCGGCTCCTCGGCGCGATGTTCTCCTCCAAGAGCGCGTCCGCGTCCGCGCCCGCGCCCGCCGCACCCCCCGCCGGGCGCGCGCTCCACCTCCTCTCCTACGACGACGCCGCGAAGAAGTTCACGCTCGGCGAGGACGCGCTGGCGTGCCTCCGCGGCGTGCGCGGCCCCGTCGGCGTCCTCGCCGTGTGCGGCCGCGCGCGTCAGGGAAAGTCCTTCATCCTCAACCAGCTCGCGTCCGTCGCGCGCGGGCGCGACGGCTTCGCGGTCGGCCCGACCGTGCGCCCGTGCACGAAAGGGTTGTGGATATGGTCCGAGCCCGTGCCGTGCGTCACCGCGGAAGGGGAGCGCTATTCCCTCGTGCTGCTCGACACCGAGGGCGTCGACGCGTACGACCAGACGGGGCAGTACTCGACGCAGATCTTCTCGCTCGCGGTGCTGCTGTCGTCGCTCTTCTGCTACAACCAGATGGGCGGGATCGACGAGGCCGCGCTGGACCGACTCTCGCTCGTGACGGAGATGACCGATCACATCCGCGTCAGGGCGGCGATGGAGGGCGGCGAGAAGAGCGGGCCTGGCGCGAGGAGAAGCGCGGCTGATGCTTCGGACCTCGCGCGATTCTCGCCGTCGTTCGTCTGGCTGCTTCGCGACTTTTATCTCGACCTCGCCGACGGCACCGCCGCGGATTACCTCGAGTCCGCGCTCAGGCACGTCCCCGGCGACGGCCCTGGCGTCGCCGCGAAGAACGCCATCAGAGACTCCATCCGAGGCTTATTCCCCGAGCGCGAGTGCTTCCCGCTCGTGCGACCGGTGAACGACGAGGCGCAGCTGCGCGACCTCTCCTCGGTGCCGCGCGCCGACCTCCGCCCGGAGTTCCGACGCGGGCTCGACGACCTCGTGTCGTTGCTCTTCTCGCGGTGCCGTCCGAAGACGGTCGGGCGCGACGTCCTCAACGGCCCCGCGCTCGCGGGGATGGCGAAGCAGTACGTCGACGCGATCAACGACGGCGCCGTGCCCGCCATCGCCACCGCGTGGCAGAGCGTCGCCGAGGCGGAATGCCGCGCCGCCGCGGAGGACGGCGAACGCGCGTACCTCGCATCCTTCTTCCCCGCCGCGGACGCGACGCCGCTCGGGGAGCACGACGACGCGGACCCCGCGACGGACGCGCTCGCGGCGCTGCACGCGACGTCGGTGGCGCGCGCGAGGGAGACGTTCGACGGCGCCGCGGTGGGCGGCGTCGACGTTCGACGCGCCGCGTGGACGCGACTCGCGGAGGATCGACTCGAAAAGCAATGGAGGGACTACCGCGCGCGACGCCGAGCGGCGGCGGCGGCGAAGAACGCGACGCTCCTCGCCGACGCGTCCTCGCGCGTCGGCGCGGTCGTGAACGCCCCGGACGCGACCGTCGACGCGGTCGTCTCCGCGGTGGAGAGAGAGGCGGCGGCGTACGCGCGCGACGCGGAGGGCGCGGGGAAACACGAGCGCCTCGCGTCGTTTCTCCTCGACGCCGTCGGCGGCGCCGTCGGCGCGACGTCGCGGCGCGCCGAGGCTGCGCTCAGGGCGAAGGAGAAGTGGGAACGGCAGCGCGCGGACGCCGCGGAGCGGGAGAGCGCGACGGAGAATGCGCGGAGGAAGGAGGCGGAGGAGACGCGACGCGCGCTAGGCGCGTTCTATACACTGGTCCCCATACGACCGCGTTGGCGTGGTGAACGCCGATCCTTAAGGACTTTTCCCGGCGCATCTCTCCGCCCACTCCTCGCTTTCAATCCCCGCCCCTATGACGCCTTTCAACTTCAACTGACGCCTTTCAACTCCACCCCGACGTTCGCTCGTATGGAATGGCCCTCAGAGACGCGCCTCGAGCGCGCCGACGCGCGCGCGACGACGCTCGAGGCTGACGTCGCCGCGGCTGAGCGCGATCGCGAAGTCACCGAGCGAGGCGCGGCCGCGCGGGAGGACATCTTGCGCGAGGCGCTCGAGACGGAGAAGACTCGCGGCGAGAAGCTCGCGAGCGAGCTGTCCAGGGCGGAGCGCGAGCTGTCCGCGGCGCGGCGCGAGCGAGAGAGCGCGTCGGCGACGCGACGCGTCGACGCCGCGACCGCCGACGGGGAGCTGAGAGCGACGCGCGAGAGGCTCGCGGCGGCGGAGCGCGAGCGCGAGGCGGCGGCGAGCGCGGCCGCGGACGCGAGCGCGCGTCGCGTCGCGATCGAGGCGGAGAAGGACGCGTCGCTCGCCGCCGCGGAGGCGAGGGCGGCGGCGGCGGAGCGTCGCCTCGCGGCGGATGCGAAGGCGAAGGCGAGGGCGAGGGCGGACGCGGACGCCGACGCGGCGACGCGCGGCGACGGCGTACTCGACGAGTGGCGCGCGGAAGCGCGCGCCGCGATGGCGGAGAACGCGTCGCCGAACGTGTGCGGCGGCGGCGGCGGCGGCGGCGGCGGCGGCGGCGACGCGAGCGCGAGGAGAGACGCGGCGGAGGCGATGACGGTCGCGCAGCTGAAGCATCGGATGCAGGTCATGGGCCTCGCGCACTTGTACGTCGGGAAGAAGAACGTGAGGAAGGACGATCTCGTGGACATGTTCGTGAGCGCCGGCGGCGTGGGGTGCTGAGAGGAGAGGGGGACGACGCGCGGAACGAGACGGAGTGAACGGTTTTGACGAAAAGAAGTGAGCGACGACGGTTATTTTCAGAGACGCACGACGACACGCGCAGCCTGCGCGAAAACACTCTGAGGACGCATCGGTCGCCCGAACCTCGATTCAGCACTCATCGATCGATCGCGATATTCGTTCGATCGCGATATTTGTGGTTTTGGCCCAGATACTTTCATCGTAGAATCCGATCGGGATTCGGGATCTCCTCGTACAGAATACGTAGTACGTCGCCCGTATGGGCAAACACGCTGAGCGTACACGTGGCCACCGAAACGTGCCCCGTCACGCGAACGAGAGAACGATATTTCAACGGACCGAAAGTCTATGGGCGTTTCCTCGGCGTTGATTCCAGAACGACGGTCTATTCGCGCGGAAGTATCTCATTGGCGTTCGCTTTTCAAAAGCGCCACGCGTGTAAAAGCGCCGCGGAGCGAAGCGTCGTGGGCACTCCGAGACGCGCGCCGTGTGCATCGCGACGTCGTCTTCCCTCTTCGAGCATCGACCGCGCGCGCGTGCGTCTCTCTTCTCGAGGCGTCGCAGCGAGCGTATCGTCGAATCGCGCGTCGCGTCGAGCGCGCGGGCGCGGAATCCGCGAGCGTCCCGCCTCCAGCGCAGGCGCTGACACTCGGGAAAAAACCGCGAACCTCCTCCCTCGGCGAGCGCGCGCGTCTCCCCGCGCGCGCGTCCTCGAGCCTCCGCGCGCCGCGTATCGCGTCCGCGAGCAGCGCGTGAAGGAGCATCGCTCGCGTCGCGAACATGTCCGCGATCGCGTCGCCGACGTCGGCGCCCGTCGCGTCGCTGAAAATCTCGCGCGGTCGCCGCGTCGCGTCGAGCGCGCGATGCCGCGTCGTCCTCGTGCGCGCGCGCGCGTCCGAGGACGCCCCGAGCGCGAAGCGCGTCTCCGAAAACGGCGACGTGATCTTCACGTTCCCTGAACCCGAACCGCCGCGATCCGTCCTCGCGCCGGACGCCGTCAAGGTGCGTCGCTCGCCGTCTCCGGCGTCGCGCGCGCGGCGTTCAAACGCGATCGGATCGATCGCGCGCGCCGAGACGAACTTTCACGATTCAATTCATTCTCTCGCGCCGCCCCCAGATCTGATCTGATCTCCTCCTCCCTCCCTCCCTCCCTCTCCCCATCTCCCCAGGCGGCTCCGATATCGTGGACGCGCAGGGCGAAGTTCGCGCTCGCGTCCGTCGCGTCCGTCGCGGCGACGCTCGCGCTCCCGAAACCCGCGGTCGCGTTCTCCGACGCCGCGCTCAACGCCGGCGCCGCCGTCGCGGGCGCCGGCATCTCCTCGCTCGTCATGCGCGGGACGTCGCGACCGGTCCCCCCGCGCGACCCGGCGACGGCGACGGCGACGGCGACGGCGACCGCGACCGAGGCGTCGACCGCCGCGTCGCTGGTGATGATGTCCGCGGAGATCGACGCGGGGACTCTCCCGGTGCCGCTCGGCGCGCCCGAGGCGGCGGCGGCCAAAGCCGGGGGCATCTCCGCCGCGCCGTCGTACACCGCGAGCGAGCTCGCGAGGATGCTCGTCGCGGAGGTGCCGACGTGGCAGCGCGCGGCGTTCCTCGCCGCGCCGTTCACGCCGATCGCCGCGCTGCTCGTCGCGTCCAGGCGATGGGCGAGGGCGCAGCGCGAGCAGCTGCGACAGCTGGAGGAGCACAGAGCGACGTCCGCGGCGAGGCTGGAGCACCAGAAGCAGCTCTCCGCGGAGCTCGAGGTGCTCGAGGAGAAGCTCGGGGAGCTGCGCGACGAGAACGAGCTCGCGCCCGCGTCCACGGAGAACGAGGACACGACGGCGGCGCTGGAGATGGCGGAGAGTCTGAAGGCGACGGCGGAGGAGTTCAAGCAAGCCGCCGAGGCGGCGAAGGCAGACCTCGAACGCCAGCTCGAGGAGACGCTCGAACTCAGGAGAGAGCTCTCGAACGCGCACAAGGCGAAGAAGGAGGCGGAGAAGGAGGCGGAGGCGGCGAGGGAAGCCAAGGCGAACCTCGCGGAGGAGCTCCAGAAGGAGTTCGCCGACCGCGCCGTGCTGCAGTCGGACCTCAGCGGCGTCGCCGAGATTCGCCAGAAGCTCGAGCGCCGCGAGAAGCTCCTGAACTCGCTCCAGGGCGACCTCGACCGCGCGGAGGGGTCGAGGAAGACGCTCATGTGCCAGCTCGAGACGGTGACGATCGCGCGGGATAAGATGGAGGCGGAGATGAAGGCGTTTCAAGCCGACGCGGAGGCGAAGATCGCCGCGGCGATCGAACGCGGCGACGCGCTCGAGGCGTGGCGCGCGGACCGCGAGCGGTGGGAGGCGGAGACGAAGAAGAACTTTCTGCAGCTCGAGAAGGAGCACGACGAGAACCTCGATGCGCTGGCGAAGGCGAGGAAGGAGGCGAAGGACGCCGAGGCGAAGCTCGCGTCGACGCGCGAGGCGGTGGCGGAGGTCGAGGAGCGATTCGCCGCCGTCGACGCCAAGCTCGCTGCGTTCGAGGCGTCGGCCGCGGAGGAGAAGAAGGACGACGACGAGGCGGATGCGGATGCGATCGCGACGAGCGAAGCGCTCGAGGCGGCGCGCAGGGAGATGACGCTCGCGTCCGAGGAGCGCGTCGCCGCGGAGAAGGCGCTCGAGGAGGCGAAGAGCGAGATTTCCTTCCTCAAAGCCGCGATTGACGCGGACCGGAAGACGTCCGGCGACGCCGCCGCGGACTCGGAAGAGACGCTCGCGCGGACGCTCTCGGAGGCGTCACGCCTTCGCGAGGAGGTGGAGACGATCCGCGCGTCGCTCATCGAGACCACGGACGCGCTCAGAGACGCGAAAGAGCGCGAGGTGGCCGCCAAGGCTGCGGAGATCAGGTCCCTGACGGATCAGCTCGACGAGTCCGAGGCGGACGCGACGCTCATGAGGAAGCGCCTCGAGACGGAGCACGACGCCGTCGTCGCGGCGCTCAAGGCGGAGCACGAGGCGGAGGTCGCGGACCTCAGGGCCCAGCTCGAGGAGTCCGAGGCGGCGCTCGACGGCGTGCGATCCGCGCTCGCCGCGATGAACGCCGAGCTCAACGACGCGACGGAGGCGCTCGCGGCGGCGAAGAACGACCTCGCGTCCACCGCGGATGAGATCTTGGAGGGCAAGGCGACCGAGATCAGCGCGCTCGCGGCGGAGCTCGCCGCGAAGGACGACGCGTTCGACGACGCGAAGCGCGCGGTGCTCGCGATCGAGGCGGAGCGCGACATCATTCAGCGCAAACTCGAGGAGCGCGACGCCGCGCTCGCCGTCGTCAAGGCGGAGCTCGAGGAAGCGTACGAGAAGCTCGCGGCTGCCGGCGCCGACGCCGCGAAGGACGACGACGTCAAGTACGCGGAGGAGGTTCTCGCGCGGGAGCTCAGGGCGAAGCACGAGAAGCAGGCGATCGCGATGGAGAGGAAGATTGCCGAGCTCGAGGAGACGATGGTGAGGGCGCACGTCGCCGCGCGCGACAACGCGGCGCGGATGCTTCGTCACAACCAACGCATGGGCCGCGTCGTCGACGCGAAGAAGTCCGCGGCGTCCACCACCGACGCGGACATCCCGGTGAAGTTCGAGATTCTCGTGGACACGCTCCCGGGGCAGCGCGTCGCCATGGTCGGGACGTGGAACGACTGGAACCTCGCCAACGCGTTTCCGATGCGTTGGTCCGAGGGCGGGCTGTGGACGATCACCACGCCGATCCACGCGGACGACACGTACGAGTACAAGTACGTCGTCGTGGACGACAACTCCGCGGACCCGGAGGAGACCGCGGTGTGGCAGCACGGGAACAACCGGACGTTGGCGCTGCACGCGTCGCTGCACGACGAGGTTGTCCTGGTCGAAGTCTGCGACAGCTGGGTCCCGGATCCGATGCAGTCGCCCATCCTGCTGCACTCGCTTGACGGGAGCGTACAGGAGGTTGGCTCCACGAAGCTTCTCAGGGACTGCGTGAACGAGCTGCGCACGGAGCAGGCGCTCATCGACGGGAGCGAGTACTACCGCGTCTTGGAGGAGATCTCCTCGCTGACGAAGGAGAGCGTCTCGAACGCCGTCTCCCTGATCGCCGACGTCCCCGCCGCCGTCGACGACGATCTCGACGACTTCGAGTCCCAGATCGCGCAAGCCGCGAAGCTCGAGGAAGAGCTCCGCGAGAACATCGCCGCGGAGGCCCAGAACGCGCAACGATCGAGCGAGGTGGCGGACGCCGCCGCGGCGATCCTCGCCGCCGACGCCTCCGCGGCGGCGGCGACGGCGTACGCCAAGGAATCCTTCGTCCCGGAGCCGGCGCGGCCGCCGGCGCGCGAGCGCGTTGAGAACCGCCCGAAGATGACGCCCGCGGAGAAGGACGACGAGCCGCCGGAGAGCGTGTTCTCGATCGAGCTGAGCGGCGAGGAGAATGATTCCGACGCCACCGAAGAGCAGATGGGCGAGGAGCAGCGTAACAACGTCCTCCCCGCCAACGCGAAGGTTGTGGCGGAGAAGGAGGCGACGAGGGAGAGGATTGAAAAAGAAAAAGAAAAAGACGAGACGAAGATGAAGATCCTCGCGGACGGCACCGTCGTCGAGGACCACGGCGAGGACGACGACCTCGAGATTGGCGGGTCCATGAAGACGCAAGACGTCGGGCCGCGGTGATGGACGCGACGACGGACGTGATCGTCCGGCGGCGGGCGGCGATCGACGCGATCGTAATACGCGTCGACAGACCGGGCGGCGACGGATGTGGACAGACGGAGGAGCTGAGATCTGAGATCTCTGCTCGGGGGGGTACGCACGTATACGAACAGAATTAGTAGGACGTAGAATATGCACGCGGTAGAAGACTGCCCGCGAGTTCGTCGGAGGCTGGGGCCTCCGGCGAGCCGCGTGGAGAGCACGCTTGTGATAACAGAACTTTGACGAACGAACGAACGAACGAAAGTCGGAAACCCGCCCGCGATCTGGAGAAAAAAGCGAACAACGCCAGCGGGGACCGTTTATACGTTTCCCGTAGTACGAATTCCGACCGGTTTCTTACCGTGGCCTCGTACGAAAGTCGACACCGGAAGCAGGTGGAAGCGATATGGAGATCGAGCGCTGTGATTGGCCGAGATCGAAATGTGAATCGAAAGATTTATTTTTTTTGCGGAGAAAACCGACCAGCGACCGCGCGCGCGGGGCACTCATCGCCGTTACGCGCGCGTCAACGCCGCTCGAACGCACAATCAAAATGTCCATGTCCATCGCTAGCACTGCCACCTTCGCGGTGAACAAGGTGGCCGCGACCTCCAAGTGCGTCTCGCCGCTCGACGCGTCTCGCGTCTCCGGGGAATCCCGCTCGCTTTTTTCGCTCGCTCGCGAGGTTCAATCGGAGAAAGTCGCGCGATGCCACCCTCGCGCGAACGACCCCGCCGGACGCGTTCACGATCGCTGACGCGTCACCCCTCCTCCGCCTCGCACTCCAGGGTCGCGCGCTCCGCCAAGGCTGCCAAGTCCAGGTGCGCTTTCGCCTCGCTCGCGCCCCGCGCGCGACGCGTCCGTCGACGCGCCGTCCCGTCTTTTTCGACCCTCCTTCCGGAGGGTTATCTGAAATCCCATCAGGGTTGCGGTGCGCGCGCGCGTGTCGCGCGCGTCGCGCGTCGCTCCGCGCGGACGCGCGCTTAAACCGCGACGGCGTCCGCGCGCGACTTCGCGCGAGCGTCCGCGCCCCGGAACGTCGTCGTCGAGCTTCGCGTGCGCGCGTCCGCGGCGACTCCGGCGCCGCGATCGGCCGCGGAAACGTGCCGCTTTCTTCTCTGTGTTCCCAGCACGCGCAAAAGTCATCATTCATTCGTTCACCACGTCCGTCTCTCGCGACGACGACGACCGACGGACGGCCCCGCTCACCTCTCCGTCTCCTCCACCCACTCTTCTCTCCTCCGAACGACTCTTGCTTCGTCCAGGTCCTCCGTCGTGACGCGCGTCGCGGCCGAGACGAAGACGCGCGCGCCCGGCCCGCTCGAGCGCGGCGGCACGCTCGAGGGCGAAAAGGCTGCCGGCAAGGACGCGGGCGCCGCCGCGCGCGCCGCCGCCGCGTCGTCCGCCGCGGCGACGCGCGCCGCCAACGCCGACAACGCGGTGTGGTCCGACCCGCGATGGGTCAACGGGACGTGGGACCTCTCCCAGTTCAAGCTCGCTGACGGCGAGACGGACTGGAACGCGGTCATCGACGCGGAGGTTGTCCACCGCAAAGGCGCGTTCTATGTCACACTGGTCCCCGTACGACCGCGTCGGCGTGGTGAACGCCGATCCTTAAGGACTTTTCCCGGCGTGTCTCTCCGCCCAGGGTCCC
>MDSW01061696.1_pt1 | contig 21177 bp, 25 predicted proteins | sample 811171 | NCBI WGS metagenome assembly MDSW01 (sample SAMN05326641, study PRJNA326480) | marine metagenome | isolation source: seawater | place: Atlantic Ocean: North West | collected 2012 | reverse complement strand
TTTTTCTCTTGTTCTTTTTTCTTTTTTTCCTCTTTATTTTTAAAATCTTCAGCATAGAATTCTGAAATATCATTACTTAAGTTGACAAAATGCTCCCCACATTGTTCAGAAAATTTTTCAGTAACATCTTGAGAATTAGCAAAACTGATTCCGATCATTAATCCTATACCAATCATTAAAGCAAGCTGCACATCCTTAGTTGATACGCAGATTATTATTGCTATAATTAAAAATCTGAAAAAACTGTTTTCAAACAAGTTTTTTATATTAGTAGGTAAATTAGGGTTTAATTTGGGACCATAAAATCCTAATAACATACCTAGTACACCATACATGATAGGTTTTTGGCTGAGTGAATTAACTTCATCAAATAATCTATCTACAACTTCCATATATAATATGAAAAGATAATAATGCTTTAATCATTAGAAATATTATCAGAATGATTTATTTTTTTTTCATTAATAACTTTAATTTCACGATTCATATCCTCTATAATTTCATCTAAATTTTCTTTTGTTGATTTAATATCACTTTTACATGTTTCGGAAGATTTAGTGTCTCCAAAAAGTTCTTTATATTGACTTTTGAATTGATTACAACCTGTATCTATTAAATGACGTTTTACATCGTGATTAAACTTAAATTCTAATACATTGTATTTAACAACAATTTCTATAATATTTTGTTTATATAAATGCTTTAAATAATTAGGCATGATTCCTAATACACAATCTGTTATACTTAGCATATATTCACTTAACGCATTTATATTTTGACTTTGGCTTTTATCATTAGAAATAATAACCCCTAATGTGTTATTGATATCATCAGTAAAGTAATTTATAGGAAAGTTATTTGAAAATGCTCCATCAATATACAAATTATCATTATATTTAATTGCTTTGAAACATAGAGGAATACTTATAGAAATTCTTAGTGCTATATGTAATGGCATATCAGGAGTTGTAGCATAAGAAAAATAGTCACAATTCTTATTAGATAAATTTGTTCCCGAAATAATTAAGTTTTTACATTTATTAAAATTATATAGGTCTCTAAAGGTGGCATTTTCATTTTTTAATATTTTTCTAAATAATACTTTAAAAATCCTTGTAATTTTTTCTCCATCATCTACACCAAATGTTTCGGCGATATTAAGAATATCATCAGTATTAAAATTAAATAATTGCTCTAATGAAATAGACATTATAATTTTTTCTAGCTGTATACTTGATAACTCAAGCACCAGAGTCATGGCAAATATAGCACCTGATGAAACACCTAAAATATTTTCTAAAGAATCATATATATTCAATTCTTCTATTGCTTTTATAACTCCAATATATGTTATCCCTCTTAGTTCAGCGCCACTTAGAACCAAATTTTTAATAACCATTGTATTGATTAATTATGATGTTTTTAATTAGAAATTAAAATGTATTAATTAAATAAAAATGATAAATATTTTTAATTTAAATAAATCTAGGGACGAGAATGAAATAAAAAGATTTACTACATATCGAAAAATTTTAGAAAAATGTCATAAAAGAATAGAAACTAATAGTAAAAAAAATTTAACACATTGTGTATACGTGATACCAAAAATAGTTTATGGATTGCCAGCATATGACCAGATTAAATGTGCTGATTATTGTGTTGACAAATTAAAAAAAAATGGTTTTGTTGTATTATATGTTTATCCTAATTTAATGTATATTTCTTGGGAACATGTTCCTTCTGTAATAAGAAATCCAGAAGTAAAAACCATGGAGTCTGATATAATGACAAATCCCTATAAGGATTATAGCAGTATAATTTACAATATGGTAAATAATACCAGTCAAGTTAATTTAGAATATTTTAATAAAAATTTATTAGAATACAATAAGTCAGATTAATTTAAAATTTTCTTACTAATTTATTAATATTTTCCATTATTAATATTATTATAATTCCTGTAATAATAAACATAGTTGCTTCCATAAAATTATCCTTATTAGAGTTATCATCTTTTTGAAGTTTTTCTATAGTTTGAGACAATTTTTTATTTTCATCTCTTAGCTCATTAATAATTTTCATAAAGTGTTCTGTATGATGATTTGGTTCATTTGATTGAGCTGTTTGATTAGGTAAATTCTCTCTAAAATCTTCCATTACTGATACATTCGAGTCAAGATCTTTTGATTTTACATTATATTCTTTATAGGCTTGAAGGTTCATATCATTTTCGGAACTAGTAAAATCATAGTTAGAACTTTCTATAGAGTTGGAATCATCAGATTTAGTGTCGTCTATAAAAACTCTTTTAGAATTTACTCTATTTCTTTTATTTTTTTTAGAATGTTCATCAAGGGTCTTATATGTTCTAGATTTTTGAGGAACTCTATTAACTTTCTTTTTGAGTTTTTTATCTAATTCAAAAAGGTCGGCATTTTGAGAAGGTTGATAATTAATAGCATTGGATTGCTCCTCCTGAAGTTCAGGATTTAAACTTTGTGTCCATGCTTCTTCAATAGTGCAGTAGGGCATTTAACTTATATAAAAAAGAGAAAATTAATTTGTTTTTTTTCCAGTATTAATTATTATTAATAGTAAAGATACATTAATAAAAAATGTCTTATAATAATATAATAAATGGATACCCTTGAAAGAATCAACTCATTATTAGATGATGAAAAATTCGCCACAGTCACATCACTTGTAATTGCATTATATGCTGGCATGGCCGCCCCTGCTTTACCAGATTCAGTAGTATTATTCTTTGATACTATTGTAGGTAAACTACTCTTTTTATTTTTAATCGGCTTCATGGCATCAAGAAATATAAGAGTAGCTTTAATGATTGCTGTAGCATTTGTAGTAACACTACATGTAGTCAATCAAAGAAACACTGAAAAATATTTTAACTATAGAAGAGAAAGCTTCGAAGGTAATGAAGACGATGGAAAAAATCCACAAGAAAGAGAAGTAAATGCTTCAGATTTTACAACAAATGTTGATGAGCACTTTGCTGATCATCCACTTGCTGAAGATATATCACCAAAAGATACATTCGGAGGACATGATGATGAAGACGCACCTGAAGAAGGACACGAAGATGAACCCGAAGATTACATCACTCCAAAAGATACTTTTGCTAACATGGAAGACGAACCAGAAGATTACATTACTCCTAAAGATACATTTACAGGAGATGCGGAAGTAGTTCCTGAAGAAGGGCACGAAGATGAACCCGAAGATTACATCACTCCTAAAGATACTTTTAGAAACTACAATTTAGAAAGATTCACTGATGATGAAGATTCTCCAACTGAAGGACCAGGCTCCAAAGAGCACATGGACCCTGAAATGGATGACGTTGATGGATTCCAACCAAATGTAGAAGAAGGACATGAGGATGAACCTGAAGAAGCACATGAAGATGAACCTGAAGAAGGACACGAAGATGAACCTGAAGGATTTTACTCAAACATAAACCCAACAGCAAGAAACTTTGGCGTAAACCCAGCTAATAATACTTCTGGAAGAACTGGCAACATGTACGCACGTGTAAGATTTCACTAAATTAAAATAATATAAATAATAATTTATGGTTTTCCATAAACTATTACAAAATTATCAAAAAAAATTTATGATTTTATAATATAATATGGATATCCTTAATAACTTTTGTGAAAAAGCTAACTCAATGTTAGATGTAATAGATATAGATGTAGAAGAAGAACAAAAAGTTAATATATTAGTATGTGTATACATAATATCATTTTTAGTATTTAAGCCTAATAAAGCTACTGAAATTGCTAAAATGCCAGTTATACAATTATCAATTATAGCATTAACTTTACATATTTCCAGAACAAATTACGTTACAGCCAGTTTAATAGCAATTGCCTTTATTATAACATTAATTACTAATACTGAAGCACATGACCACTCTTGTTCTGGTAAAGATTGTCACCTTGATATAGAAGATCGCGAAAAATTCAGCGGAAGTAGTCCTGATGATGATAGTGACGATGAAGAAGCAAAAGATGATGACGATGAAGATGATGAGGATGACGACGACGATGACGATGATGAAGAAATTGATGATTTTTCAGATGATAGTGAAGAAGATGAGGAGGATGACGATGAAGAAGATAGTGATGATGAGGATAAAAAAGACGATATTAATGCGAAACCCATAAAAAAATCAAAACACAAAAAAAGTGATAAAAAATTAAAAGCTAATAAGAAAAGACTTCAAAAAATAAAAGAATCTTTCAAAGGGGGACTTATACCTAAAAATTCTATTAATGATACCTTCAAGGATCTCCATATGGCAATCCATAAGTTAGAGCATTTTATTAATACAGAAAATTAAAGAAATTTAATGAGTATATAATTAAAAAATTATAATATAGTAAGTAATGATATTTAATGATGTCACTTTATCAATAAATAATAATAAATATTTTTATGCTGTAACTATGATTTTATTAAACATGGGAGCAAAATATATAGAAATGGACCTTGCTGAAAGTCATAGGCAATTTTTATCATCCAAAGTGCTAAGAAGAATAATTATATTTACAGTTTCTTTTGTTGCTACAAGAGATATAATTGCTTCATTAATTATAACAGCGTCTTTTGTAATAATTGTTCTTAATTTGTTTAATGAAAAGAGTAATTATTGTGTATTACCTAAATCTGTCATACCCCTTGATACGAATAATGATGGTAAAATAACAGCAGAAGAAATAGAGAAAGCCTATAATATATTAAAAAAAACAGGCAGACTTTAATAAACTAATTAAATTATTAAATTTAATTGATTTACATATTTAATTACCTAAATTAAGATTTATAGATCTTCCAGGTCGCCGTCTATTAGTAATGTTTATATTTTTTGTAGACCCACTTCTTTTGGAAGTTCTTGAAATAACTTCTGAGATATTATCGTTTGAAACTAAATCGTCAGTATTAGATTTTAATTCATTAAGAATATCATCTACTCCTGTAGGAGCTGATATCTTTCGCGTTCCATTATTAAATGCCGAAGAGTTTGAAACTACATCAGCAACTGTGCCTTCATTTCTATCACTTGAGGTATATGTAGGTGCGGGTCTTGATTGTTGGGGAATATTTCTTGCGAAAGGTTGAGGAGGGCGAGCTCTTGGCATATTCATAGGTTGTCGTTGGGTAGGAGCATCAGGCATCGGTCTTGCTCCAGACATAGGTGGAGATTCATATTGAGGTTGCTGTCCGGGAGCAAAGTTTCCAAAGAAGTTTGCTGCGGCTTTTTTCTCACCATCCATCTGGTTAATAGCAGCACTCGCAAATTGTTTCATTAAATCTGGATTTTGTCTCATTATATCCTCCATTCCCGGAACTGAATTTTTAAACATAGAATTTGTAATATGATACATAAAAGCAGAACCACCCATCATAAAAAGTAGTTTTAATTCAGGTGCTATTTTAGCTTTCTCTTTGTATTTTTCGTGTAATTCTTCAAATACTTCATTGTATTCGTCAATTCCTTCATTTACTTGTTCAGACCAACCATCCAGTTTAAAATCGAGCATATCTAATTTACTATTAAGTAATTCTGTTCCTGTAGCAAATGCTACAAGACACTTTCTCTGAAATTTTACTGAATTTTCAAGTTCTCTCTGTTTTTTTATTTTAGTATATTCAGCCTGCATTTCAGCAAGTTCACTTGACATATTAAATTTTCTAACTCCTTGAACCCCTAATCTCCTATATTTTTCGAGTTGCCATAATACTTCTTCTTTTTCTTTTTTTTCTTGAGCAATTTCTGCTGGTGACTTTCTGACAGGATCTCTTCTATAATAGTCATTTAAATTCATGCTTCTTCTTCCATAATTACTTTCTCTTTCGTAACGTTCAGGTTGGTTATTATCAAACATTCCACCTACAGAATTACGATTTTCATCTTCTTGTTGATGTTCTCCTTGAACTTCACCTTGATAATTATCATTATTATCATCATCTGGAGCAAAAGCACCTCTACTTATAAGAGGTTCGTTATTAGTATCCATTTCATTTACATCTACAAGATTAGGTTTTCCGTCCTGGTCATTTTGGTCTATAATAGCATCGATAGCATTTTGACTTAATCTTGAAGTTCTATCATCTATGTTTAATTGATTTACTAAATCAGCAGTAGGGTCGTTAAAAGTAATATTATCTTCATCTTCATTTTTATCGAGATTAATTACATTATTACTACTATTATTGTTTTGGGTTTCAGATTCATTTAGATCTATTGCTTGAAGTTGTTCATTTTCATCCCTTTCTGAGCCTTCTTTCCTTACTGTTTTTTCTCTATTAGCTAATAATTCAAGACCAATACCTATATCTTTGTGAGATGATAATTCTATCTTATCTTGAATTTTATTATTTACTGCTTGTAGACTATTTTCAGTTACTTTTTGAATTTTCAAATTATCAGCACTACCAGCACTTAAGACCTCTTCTATTTCATTATTAACTAAAAAAGTATTTCCAGATGTATTTTTTTTTACAACAACGTCACTCATTTAATATTTTTTAGAAAACTATTCTTATATAATTACGCATTTAGTTTTTTTTTATAATAAGTTAAACATTGTAAATAACAGTCTGCTAAATCATCTTTTTTCTTATGTTTATTAAAAAATTCCAATTTTTCACTATTTTCTCTAAGAAAATACTTGGTATATAAAATACTGAGTTGTTTTCTACCAGCATATGTGGATGCGTCTTTTAAATTTTCAATTTTAGGTCCATCGTATATATCTAGTTTTCTTCCGGCATTAAATAAAGCTATATTATTAATAGATGAATTCTCTTCGACATATCCATAAATCAAAAAGAAACTATACAAAACCATTTGAATAGATTTCATAGTTGGATTTTTTAAAACAGGTTGATTTTCTATAACTACTATATCAGCTTTAAGTAATTCACTTTTCTGCTTTAATTTATTAATCATCTCGCTTGTAAGGTCAAGTGTGCTGACAGATTTAGTATTTATAGGTTTTACTTTTTTTAAATCTTTTTTACTATAAGTAGAGTTTGCTATAGATTGACAAGTTTTCTTCTTACAGAAACCTATCTGTTTATCACCAATTTTTACTGAAAGAATAGCATCTGCGGTGCATAGTGTCCCTTTTTTATTAACTGAACACTTAATACTTTTTTCTAGGAATTTTTCCATAACATCAATTACGCCCCATTCTTCAATTGTATGATCATACATGTTCTCCTTATTTTCTAATGAAACTAGACAATACGCAAGATTTTTTATACCAACATCAAAAGAAAGAATTCTAACCATATAAATTAATTAATATTAAATTTTTAAGTAGTATTAGATATATTATAAATCATTACCATATTTTCTTCATAGGTAGTATTAATATCATACAATTCATTATGTGATTCATTTGTTTTAAACTTTACATTTTTAAGCGGGGATTCAATTCCATTACAATGATTATGCTTCATTTTAATATATTTAATATCATCTTCTTTGATATCTTTATAGGTGTCTGCTATATAATCTTTAATTTCACCATCTTCTGAAAATTTACCAATCCAAAGTTGTTTATATAAATCTCTATTTTCTATTCGCATTAGTATATTCTTAGAAACAGTCAGCTCTTTATTATCAGAATTCAAAATTTGAGAGTAAATACTATCATCTAGTTTTTCAAATTCTATAGTTTTGGAAACTTCTCGGAAATTAAAATAGTTATCAGCCGACAATAACGCATCTCCAAGCATTAATTCAATTAATTTAACAGTCTTATGATTATATATCTCTTTATGAAATCTGTATCTCGTTTGAAACATGTTAACAATATTATTAGAAACACTTTTACTGTAAATTATCTCACTACCTTCAAGGAAGGATTTGTTAATTATTCTTGCCGGGTCAAATGAACAATCAAGACCAATATGGCGTGGGTCACGCTGTAAATAGTCAAATTTATCTACATCAATACTATTCTTAGAATTATTTACTATATCGAAAAACGGATTATTTGTATATGCATTTGAAATAGGCTCAATCATTTCCTTAATATAATCAATTACATAGGCGCTACTTAATTCTTTCGAAGTGCCTACTTCTTTAAAAATCTCTTCAACAATTCTGCGTGATCTAATTTCATGGCAATTAGTATCATCTTTAATAACAACATTATCAAATACATGTGAAAAAGGTCCATGACCAAGATCGTGGAACAATCCCGCCATCTTAACACAAAATTTATATTCGCTTTTGTAATAATCAGGTTTCCCTGAATTTCTAAGTAAAACATCTACGTAGTCTTCAGCTATGTATGATACACCTAAACTATGTTCAAATCTGGAGTGCGATGCTGATGGGAAAACATGTTCAAGTAACCCAAGTTGCTTTATTCTTTTAAGTCTTTTCACCCAATGATTATCCAAAAATAGAGTCTCCTTATCATTGTAAGGAATGTATCCATGACACATATCGTAAATATATCGCATTTTTTTAAATAATTCTGATTAAAATAATTAATTTAAATCAAATTTATTCATGAGGAGGTCTTAAGCCCCAGTAATTAGGAGGCATTTGATTGATTTCAGGAAATCCTGAATCTCTTAATATTTGTTCTTGAGTTCTTGTAGGAAGTCTGGTTCTTCCGGCATAAAATAATGGAGAAGTTCTTAAATTGGCAACATTTGGGTATTGAGTATTAGTTGTTCCTCTGTAAGGTATTCCCTGACCAAGTTTAATTGTATGAATATTACCATCTTTTTTTCCATCGCATACTTTAATATGAACACATGGTTCTACATATTCGGCACCAAGTCCTACATAGTAAGCATTAGGAAAACGAATTCTAAATTCAAATTGATTACCAGATGCTTTGACAGCTCCTCTGTTAGGAGTATTATCGTATGCTATATCAGGGTTAGGAAAAGGCTGTCCAGAACCTGTGTATGATTGACCATACGTAGGAGGATTAGCTGCCCAGAATAAAACAGTTGGGTTAGCAGATGAAGATTTGACAGTTCCCTTAACTACAAATTCTCCATCACCACTATCAAGAATAACTCCTTCACAGGTTGGTAAAGGCATATTATTGTTTATTTGATTAGACATCTTATTATATAATAATAAGCTATTTTTTTATTATTAGTAAATTTATTTATTTATAAATTGAATGCGGCTGGGACTTTTCCTTGTTGTCTTATAGCATTGGCATTACCTTCGGAAGATAAATTTCCTTGAACATCCGAATCTACTTGATTATAGTAATTAAAAGGTTTACCATTATCAGCAGAGCAGTTGTATGGTTGATTTACGGGAATTCCTGTAGGTTCGGGACAATCTATAGGTTCTTGATCGTATTTACGACCCTGTCCAAGTCCATTTTTATTTACAAATTCTACATTGCATGATCTGTTATTGCAGATCTGCATTGTTTGTTCTGGTAACATTGTTGAAGGTTGATCTTTTCCAGGGCGAGGTCCACATCCATTTTTTTGACATGCGTAACTTCTATTAAGCTCCATAAGACCACGAGCGTTATTAGTTAAAAACATTCTGTAGTCGTGTGAGTTCATAACAGCATTATTGGCTCTAACAAGGTTGTTAAAGTGGCAGTTTGAACGGAAATCAGTAAAATGTCTGCCGTCGTCCATTCTAGGAGGACAATGGAAGTGTTTATTATCTGTTGTTCTATTAGCGCAACTCATAATTATATATTATAATAATATATTTTTTTATAAATTTTGTTATTGAGTTAAATTTTCCGTTAATTCAACTGAATTAGAAGAATTTTCTAATTGATTAATTACTCCTTCCTCAATTAATCTGTCGATTAAAGCATTTTTATTTCCAGTTTGAGAAAGTCCATTTTCTTGGCAAATTGCTTTTAATTCTTTTACTTTTTTTAAGTTATATGTATTTCTAATAAGTGATTCTTCAATTTGTTGTTTATCAGATACATTATCATTTAAGTCATCAAAACTTTGTTGACTATTATTTTCTATAATTTTTTTAGCTTCTTCAATACTTTTATTACTTGTTTCAATTTGCTCAAGACTTCTCATATTGTCTTCACTTATATTTTCTGCTATATTACTTGAACTAAGTTCTAATGCGTGACTATTTCCGGATTCTTGTTTAATTAATTGGTTTAATTCAGAATTATCTTCATTAGGGACATTTTCTAAATCATCAAATTCTGATGAGTTATTTTTATTTTGAGTAACAAGAGAGTTGTATTTATCACTATCATCGAGAATACTATCTATTCTTCCTGTAGTTTTCTGATCTAAAAGTTCATAATTTAGCACCCCTTCGCTTGTATTTTCTCCATTATCAAGTAAATTTTCAACATTTCTAAGTTGATTTTCAAGTTGTTCTACTTCATTACGTGTAGTTTCAATGCTTTGAGATTCAGATGTAATATTAGAATTTATTTCACTATTAATTTGTTGATTAGAATTAATAAATTGTTCTCTGCATTGTTCCTCTAAAGCAAGTTCTTCTTCAGAACTAGATTCTTCCAATTCTTTAGTTGATTCTATATTTTTATCTTCTGATACACTCTGTTTATTAGGTAATCTGCAGATATTATCTGATCTAACAGAACTTAATTCCTTTTCAAGTAAATCTAATCTTTTATTTAATTTATTATAACCTACGTATATGTATCCTCCTATAATTAATATAGATACAATACTAAAGATAATAAGTAACATTTTCTTATCCATTAAATTTAAGTAGATTATTAATATATTTTTTAAACTTAGTGAATAAAACACTTAACGAATTTTACGAACTTTTTTTTCTGTAAATATATAAATGAACGACTTTAAATTAGAATATAATATAAATGATGAATATAAACAACTTTATAATGACCTTGTTAAGTTTATCACTATTTTAGTTGTGCTTAATTTAATAATGTATATTTCAAACCCTTCTCAAAATGTATTGTTAGGTTCTAATTATATTAAATTAATGACTTCAATTGTTTTAGGTATTACTACTTATTGGCTTGTTATTTCTAAGATAATTGTTTTTGATTAAATAATTTTATTTGTTTATAGTATAATGAGTTCTTTAAGAGAAGCTTTCACTAATATAGAGCCTACTAATGGCAAACCAATTGTCAAAGAAAATGACAGAACTATACCGGATGAAATGCAACATTCACGAGATACAACTACTACTACATTTCATCAACCCTTCGGAACATCTGATCGCGTTATCCAAGATAATAATGTTCAATTTGAATTACAAAATAACCATTCTTGGTCTAATTCACGCGGGTATGGTAATCTAGTTATAGGAACATTTGATTCATGTAATAATATTCATGGTAGAGTTCATCCATGGAATATAATAAGACCACTTAACAGCAGAAGAGATCCTAATAAATTAAGTAATTAAATAAATTTGATAAATAATAAATTTTTGTTTATTATTTAAAAAAATGAAAGAATTTGATATAGAATACAACGGAACTATTTTCACAATTAAAAAGGATACCTCAGAATCAACTGATGTATTTTTACAACGCGCTTGGTATATTATTAATAAATCTGATAAATCAAATAATTTTAATGAATTGATAGAAAAATCTTTAATTTGGAGAAATAATACAATTTATGGAATGCTATATGACCAATCCATTTTAAACAGTATTAATTAGTCTTACGGCAGGTATTATTTTTACAACCCACTTTATATTTTTCTATATTAAGGCATGTTTTTTCGAAACATAGGCATGAGTTATCTAATGAAGATTTATAAGAAAGTTCAAGCTGATATAACCAAAGTTTTAGAGAATGATTACATTTTTTTGTAATAATAATAGGATTCATATTAATATGTGAAATATAAATTTCTTTTAACTTTTTAAATGGCATTATTAGTCCAAGTAAAGTAAAAAAACTTTTATATTTTTTTACTCTTATTTTACTCATATTATTACGAGTGTAAATATAATTAAAAGCGATTGAATATAGAAAATTAAACCCTGGAGCAATTTTTTTATTACTATTTACATCTTTAACATATATTTTGTATCTTCTTTCGATTGTAGATAACCTTGGATTAGTTTTTTTATTAAGATTTTGTTTTCTTAGTTTTTCATTTACCTTATTATGTATAAGATATAACCAGTTAGACAAATCTTTTCTACTACCAGTATAATTTTCTACAGGAAGCTCTTTGATGTATTCATCGAATGAGTTACGACAATAAACGCAAGGTAGGACAAAACTAATTGTATTAAAAAATCCCGAATAAATTTCTTTATCTTTATTTTTTGGCTTTATAGGAAACCTTTCGCATATTGAATGTAGTAATTTCCAACCATCTGGTCCCCAAAATTTAGTATCCATTATTATAATTCTATATTTAAAATGTAATTATAAAAATTTAAAATTTGAATATAAATTAACACTTAATTAATAATTAAAAATGTCTAATTTGGATATTCTAAAAAGTTACTTTGGATTTTATTCTTTTCGAGATAAACAAGAAGAGATTGTAGAAGATGCTCTAAAAAATATAGATCAATTCGTTGTTTTACCTACTGGCTCAGGTAAGAGCATATGTTATCAACTACCTGCGCTTATTCAAAAAGGCGTGACAATCGTTGTATCCCCCTTAAAATCGTTAATTTTAGATCAAGTTGCTAATCTTCAAAAAAAAAATATTAGATGCGATGCTTTCTTTGGTGACGTTTCTATTAAAACGAAAAGAGAAATATTAAATAACATGATTTCAGAAAAATATGATAAAAATATAATTTATACTACTCCTGAAACTCTTGATAGTAATGATGAATTTTTACATAATTTAAGTTTGATTAACGATGTTGGAAGACTAAATAGATTTGTTATTGATGAAGCACATTGTATTTCTCTTTGGGGTAATGATTTTAGAAACAGCTATAGAAAACTTGCTTCTCTTAAGCAAATGTTTGAAAATGTTCCTATTATGGCACTTACTGCTACTGCAACACTGCGTGTGCGAACAGATACAGTTCATTTACTTAAACTTAAAGATGTAAAAATTTATACAAAATCATATTTTAGACCTAATCTTAAAATTTTTGTAAATCAAAGAAATAAAGATACATTTAATGATATTGTTCAAAAAGTAAAGAATGATTATGATGGTAAAGTAGGAATAATTTATTGTTTATCAAGAAAGAAATGTGAAGAGGTCGCAGAAAAACTACAACAACATGGTATTGATTGTGACCCATATCATGCGGGACAAGGATCAAAACTTAGACAATCTATTCAAACCAAATGGCAAAATGGAGAAACTAATTTGATTATAGCAACTATTGCTTTTGGGATGGGTATTGACAAAGCAAATGTAAGATATGTAATTCATTTTAATATGCCCTTTTCAATTGAAAATTATTATCAAGAAATAGGTAGAGCGGGGAGAGATGGAGAAAGCAGTGATTGTATTCTGTATTATTCATACCAGGATAAAATTTGTGCTGAAAAACTCATATTGAAGTCAGTTAATGGTAATACAAATTCAAAATACAAACAACATCAAGTTAATAAATTAGACAGTATGATGATTTATTGTCAGAATATTATAGACTGCAGGCATTGTCAAATATCTAATTATCTCGGAGAATATCGGTCTTATAAAGAAGACCTTTGTGGCGATTCATGTAATAATTGTAATAGTAAAGAATCCAGAGTGGAAGTAGATGTTACTGATATAGCTAAAGCAATACTTGAATCTATTATGAGATTAAATGGACAAACTAAACCTACTAAAAGTAATATCGAAAAAACTTTCTTAAAACACGAGAATTTTAATAAATTTGCATCTAAATTTAATGGTAGAGATAATGTAAATTCAATCTTCAGAAGACTATTTATTCATATTCTTGTAAATAAATATGTGAAAGAGACATTTATTCGAACTGTTAGTGGTTACTGGAGGGAAAATTACCAAATTTTTAGTAAAAGTAAAAATTTGTTAACTGGAAAAGAAAAGATTAAGATTTTCATGTAATTTAATCTTTATTCTCATTAGAAATTGTAGATTTGGGAGAAGATTCAGCACTTTCTGAGTCAAGAGCTTCATTTATATTAACTATAGTTTCATCTGATTGTGTAGCAATAGTATTATTAACTTCATTTATAGTCGTTGTTATATTTTGTCCGTGTTCAACAACATTACTAGCGTTGTTTGCAAGCTGTTCTTTTTTATCAATAATTTTTTTATCCAAATTAGTCTTTATACTTAGAGCCTTTGATAATTTATTATTAATTTCATTATTAGCTTTAGCAGATACTTTACTTTTAATACTATTTATTTGTTTCCCTGATTTTTTATCAATTAATTCAGATAACATATTAAAACTTGTTGAATCGGACATACCTGGTCCTTCATTAGCCTCTGCTAAAATACTCAACAGATTAGCAGCAGGAACAGGGTCTTTCATGGCATTGGAGTCACGACTTTTTATTATAGATGCTATGGTACTAGTATCATCTTTTTTCATTTTATCCAATTGAGCCATCATATGTTTATTTGTAAATGGATTTCCATCATCAATATCATAACAACATCTTGATTTACAATAAAATAACGAAGTTAATCTAAACCATAATCCATTTAATTTTCTTTTTTCAAAACTTTTAATTATATTATAACCATATTCCAAATCAGGTTTATAATTATCTTTACCAACCTTTTTATACCAAGGTTGAATGTTTTTAATTAAAGTAGGATAATTTTTTGTAAGATTGTATAATACTTCATTCATTTCAGTAGGACTAACTAGTTGGTTGTAACATAATAGATCCTGAACTTCAGCTATGTGCTCTTTATAAAAATATATATATTGAGGTCTATCCTCAACAGGTAAGGTTAAAACAGATGAAACTACACTTTTTTTTGTTTCAATTGAATAAATACGTTTATCTAAGTCTTTTATTCTTTTTACAAAACCCTTCTTTTTGGCCCATGATGCTAACAATGTTGCTGTAAATGATAAAACAGATAGTAAATTTGATTTAGACCAATCATAATGTTTATTAAACTCATCATTAGTTCCAAGTTCCTTTGGCGTAAAAAGAGTTAAAAAGGATGTAAATGATGTAATTAAAATTAACCACCAACCAACAGTGGCCTCTTTGTCTTTAAGACAATCATTCAGATATTGTAATGTAACTAAAACATACTTTAAAGGTTCTATCCATGTTTCATTGATAGTCTTTTCTCCTATGTCTTTCCATTTTTCCAGATTATGTGGGTCAATTGGTTCTCTACTAAGTGAATCTTCCAAAGAACTTGTCTGGTTACCAGAATCTTCATTGGTATCGTTATTTAAATTATTAGGTTGGGGAGGTGGCATTAAATACATATTAAAAAGAACTATTTAAATAAATATATAATTTTGATTAAAATAAATTGTAAAAATAATAATTAAATGACAGAAATTATTTCAACCGATAGCTCATCTCTTGTAATTCATTCTCTCAAAGATACTAGTTATATAGTTGATAATAGTGTAAGTGATATTAAATCTCTATTAAATGACTATCCTGAAATTATAGTATATGGTAAAAAGTGTTTACAAAGAAGATCTATAGGATTCTTTTCAGATGAATCATTGGGCTATAAGTATTCAGGGAAAATTGAAAAATCACAACCGCTTACCCAAAATCTTAAATTGTTGTTAAATTATATAAATAAAAAATTCGAGTCAGATTTTAATGGAATCCTTGTAAATAAATATAACGATGGAAATGATTATATTAGTGATCATTCAGACAATGAAAAAGAGATTTCAGACAAGGGGGTTATTTCTGTATCATATGGTGCGGTCAGAAAATTTAGAATAAGAAATAAAATAACAAAAAAAATAGTGCAGGATATTCCTACAGAAAATTATCAGATAATTGAAATGGCAGGTAATTTTCAAAAAGAGTTTTTACATGGAATACCTATTGAAAAAAAAGTAAAAGAAGAAAGAATATCATTTACTTTTCGTAAACATTATGAATAATTATTTTAAAATAATATGTAAAATAGTTATTTTATTAATTTAATTAGAATATGCGAGTCCTCCCATACCACTCATAATACGGAGAACATTGTAGTTTGTAGCATATACTCTAACACGGGCATTTTTGCTGGTTCCTTCATCTATACCAGTTTCTGTTAATGTTCCGTTAGAAATAGTAAGTGTTCCTTCTCTAAGAGTTCTTGAAGTTACTGTTAAGAATAAGTTAGCATTATCAATTCTTGAAAAGTTACAGGTGCCACTTGGTTGATGTTCCTCTGGTTTAAGAGCAAAAGAGTATACATTTACACCAAGATGAGGACATCTGGTATGATGATTATATGGTTGGACGTAATTAAAGTAATCGCCGTCTCTTTCTGAGAATCTATCTTGTCCGTTAAGCTGGATTTTGGCAAGATTACAGGTGTTATTTCCTTGGTCCTCGTTAACAATTTTAAGTTTACCATCGCTTCCATCAGTCATGTTTTCTACAATACCTTGAAGCATTCTACTCCCTTGTGAGTTATGTGTTAAAGTAGGACTACTGTCAACAGCATCGGTGTAATTAAAATGTTGTTGGTTTTCTACAGAAGCCTCTTTTTGAGCAACCCAGATAAGTTCTTTTACAGGATGGTTAAAGTTTAATCTTATCTTGTTAGAAGTTGTAGTAATAGTTTCTTCACCAGGATATTGTAACTGTTCAATAAGGTATTCATGTGATAACTGAGCAAATCTTCTACGTTCGTCAGTATCAAGGAAAATATAATCTACCCAAAGTGATGTATTTTGAAGAGACCCTTGAACAGTTAGTGAATTTTTGTCTGTTTTTTGTGCGATAAATAGATTTTTTAATTCCTCGAATTCTATGTTAATTTTTACTTCATGATACTGAAGAGCGATCAATGGTAAAGCCAAACCAGGATTTCTACAGAACCAAAATTGTAAAGGAATATATAATCTTTTACCTGTAATAGGAATGTTTTGAACTCCAGCTGTTGATGCTATTGTGGACCTGTTTTTATTGAAATGTGGAGTATTACCTACCATTCTTTGATATGCGTCTTCGTGACCTGCTTGATTAGTTAATTGGTTCCAAATATGTAACCATTCACCATAATGTTTATCGATTCTTTGTCCACCAATCTCAATTTCTGCAAAATTGATCATTTTTTCACCCACCCAATTACACCATCTAACAATACCATTTCTTAGATCGTCATTGCCTGAAGCATTCTGAACTGTAATAGCTCCAGAACCACCGCCGTCAGCAGCAATATTGATAGTCTGATCAGGTAAAGTTGTTTGTAAATAAATACGATGAACAAGGTCACCATTTCTTGAAATCGTACAACTAACTTTTTTACCGAAATCAGCAGTTCCATTAAAAGTTTGTTCTATACTTTCAATTGAAAAGTTAGTGTGTCTGCGGTATACTACTTTAAAAAAGGTAATCTGGGGATTACCTGTAAGATAAATATCTTGTGCGCCATAAGCTACTAATTGCATTAACCCACCACCCATTTAGTTATATATATATTAAAAGATATTTATTTATATTTTACGCACAGTAATAACATAGTAAAAATTATATTATTACTTTAATTAAGATACACCTAGTAAAGAAGTAAAAGTCATATTAGATTCTACAAATTTTTTAAGAAAGTCATCGCAATAAAAATTTTTAATAATGTCATCTTTATTATTTGTAAATTCAAATTGTTCTTTATTATCTTTATTAATTTTTTTTACAGTCCAACCCTTTTGTATAGCATTATAAATGAACATCATTTTGTAAACTGTTACAAAATCTAACTCTTTAACCATATCTTTTCCTAAATTATTATCCATTAAAACTATTATATTATTATAGTCATAATCTAATAATGTGTAAAAAACGAATATAAGAATAATTAGATATATAAAGATTTTATATTCTTATTATTCATTATGTCTGATCTACTATTCAAAGACAAGAAAAAAAAGACTTATACAAAAAAACTTAATGGTAAGATTAAGACTACAATTGATAACCGTCATAATCAAAAACTTAATGAATTAAATGAACAAGAAGAAACTATAAGTCAAAAAAATAAAATATTAGATAATCTAAAAAAAGAATTAGGTATTTTCTCTCAAAGACCTATGGAACAATTAACTGATAAAGAAATAGATACAAAATTACAGCTAATAGAGAATATAAAAAACCTTGAAAGAGATATAGAATTAATTAATAGCAAAGAAATCAAAAACTCTTATATTCTTAATACCGCTCACTTACTATATGAATATTTTGATGAAAATAGAATATTTACAAAATCCGATAACTCTAAAATTCAAAACTCAAAGAAGAAAACAGTTCTAGATTTTTTTGGAACTACAAAAAAAGATGAACCTAAGGTTAAAAAAAATATTAGAAATGAAGATATTTCTAAATATTCTAGTAAAAATGAAATAATGGACCAATATTTGCAACTTACTGACACATCCTATATAAAAAAAATACCTGATATACCTAATGACGAATTGGATAATTGTATACATTGTAATATCCCCAGAATACTAGATTCAGCACACGGTTGTATGATTTGTCCAAAATGTGGATGTGAAGAAAAAATTCTTGTAGATTATGACACACCTTCTTATAAGGAACCTCCAAGAGAATTAACTTATTTTGCCTATAAAAAAATTAATCATGCTAACGAATGGTTATCTCAATTTCAAGCCAAAGAATCTACAGATATTAGTGAAGAAATTTTTGATAAAATTATGAATGAACTCAAAAAAGAATCCTATATTAATCTTAAAACATTAACTGTTGAAAAGGTAAGAGATATTCTTAAAAAACTTGACCTTACTAAATATTATGAACATTGTCATTATATTACTAATAGAATAACAGGAAAACCGGCTCCGGTTATTACAGGTGATTTGGAAGAAAAAGTCAGAAATATGTTTAAAGAAATCCAAGGACCTTGGATGAAATATTGTCCTTCAGACAGGTCTAATTTTTTTTCTTATCCCTACATATTCTATAAATTTTTTCAATTACTCGACAAGGATGAATATCTACCTTATTGTAGACTACTTAAATCAAGAGAAAAATTACAGGAACATGATGAAGTTTGGAAGCAAATATGCTGTGATTTGAAATGGCAATATATACCGACTGTTTAAATTTGATATTATTTTTATTTAAATACAAAGATAATATCATCAAATTATGAAATCCCATGAACTGCTAAAGAAAATTACTACATTATGTCAAATTAAGAATATCCATGTATCGGGATGCGAACTAAGATCTTATAATTATAAGGAGCTCAAAACTATATATAAAAATATAGTCAGTATCTCTTCTATTACAAAAAAAACAAATTCAATGTATAGAACAACATCTATTTATTAAGATTATCAATTCTATTAATACAATCGTTTATCATATCGTCCAGAGTTTTTTTTGCTTTCCATCCTAATATAATATCTGCCTTATTACAATCGGCAAAACAATAAGGTATATCACCTTCTCTTCTGGCTTTTATTTCATAGGGCACTTTATTATCAGTTAATTCATTAAATCTTTTTACTATTTGTAATACACTATACCAATTTCCTGTCCCTATATTAAATATTTCAAAAGTATCTTTTTTATTTGATATAAAATCACATGCTGAAATATGAGCTTCAGCTAAATCAGTAACATGAATAAAATCTCTAATACATGTTCCGTCTACTGTACTATAATCACCGCCGTATATGTTTAATTTAGGATTACTACCATCTAAAACTTTTAAGATATGAGGAAATAAATTGCTAGGTTTTTCTTTAGGATCTTCACCTATAACTCCTGATTTATCACATGCTACAGGATTGAAATATCGTAATATTACAATATTCCATTTATTTCCTTTATTACTAAGATCTCTAAGTATCATTTCAATAATAAGTTTTGAAGTTCCATATGGATTTGTTTGTTTTTCATAAGTAGATGCACATTCCTTAATAGGAACTCTTGTTTGATTTCCATATACTGTAGCTGAAGATGAAAATATAAAATTTCTACAATTAAACTCGTCCATTATTTCTAATAAATTAATAGTGACACTAATATTATTATTATAATACAAAAATGGATTTTGTATTGATTCTCCTACTGATTTAAGTGCAGCAAGATGAATAACTTTTTCTATATTATATTTTTTAAAAACATTCCTAACAAGTTCCTTATTAGCCAAATCAAAGTTATATATTTCTATAGTTGGTATTTCTTTTTTTAAAATACTATACATTTGTTCTTTAGATTTTGAAAAATTGTCTATAATAATTATATTCTTGATATTACGTTTATTTAACTCGAAACAGATATGTGAACCAATATAACCAGCTCCTCCTGTAACTAAAATGTAACTCATTTCATTATTATATAGATTAACCTTTATATAAATTATATAGAGACTAGTTTTAAAATTTACATTTGGGGGAAACCGGACATGTTAGCACCAATACCGAATCCGGTACCTTGTCTGGCAGCTGAGCCAATGCTTGGGGCGTACATGTCTAAGAGAGCGAATGTAGCAGCAGCGGTAATAGCGATCATGATAATTTCCTCTACATTCATTTTCTTTTGTGGGATGTAGTATGCGGCGACAGCGACAGCGCCACCTTCTACAAGATATTTTACGGCACGTTTGACAATTTCTTGAAGGTCAAAAGCAGTTTGAAGTTCATCGATTTCATTTCTTAATGCGTCCATTTATATATATATTATAAAAAGAAAAAAATAAACACTTAAAGTTTATTATTAATAATAAAATTATAATGACAGATTCTCAAGAAGAAGATTTCCTTGAAGTAGATCCACAAGTGCGTGGACAAAATTATTGCTGTATTTCTTTTGTATCACCAGAAAACATACTTGCTGATAAAGCAGTTTGGAAAATGCATAAATTTTTAGCTAATATGCATAAAAGATACAAAAATCTAGAAGAAGTAGCAAGAAAACATATTCCCGAAACAGACCTAGCTAATTGTCTAGTTCCTGAATTTGGTAAAGATTTTTCTGAACTTCAGGAAAGATACAAAGATTTTCTTTATGTAAACAACGATACATTAGAATCTCAATTTTATGAAGAAAACGAATTTAAAA
>MDSW01128041.1_pt1 | contig 21189 bp, 19 predicted proteins | sample 811171 | NCBI WGS metagenome assembly MDSW01 (sample SAMN05326641, study PRJNA326480) | marine metagenome | isolation source: seawater | place: Atlantic Ocean: North West | collected 2012 | reverse complement strand
AACTCCAGAGCATGCAAAAAGATTGGTTACATCTTCACCTGTTTTATCATACAAAAAACTCCAATCGATTTTGTGTAACCCCTATTACGATTGTGATGAAATTAAACTTGAATATAAAAGGAATATCGATCTTAGAACTGCATTAAAAAACCTTCAAAGAAAAGTCATTCAAAGCGTGAATGATGGTAATACTATAATTCATTTGGATGAATCTGTTCCAGACAAAGACTCTTTTCATATTAATGCGTTATTAGCAATTGGTTGTGTTCATCAACACTTAGTTAAGCTTGGTTTAAGATCTAAAGTAAATATTCTCGTAACTTCCTCTTCTGCAAGAGACACGCATCAAATTGCATGTTTGATAGGATTTGGAGCTACTGCAGTTTATCCAACTTTGGCATATCAAACCATTCTAGATCTTACAAACAGAAATGAACTTCAAGGCGATGCACATGAAAATTGTGCTAGGTATAGAAAAGGTATCAACAAAGGCTTATTAAAAATAATTTCAAAAATGGGAATTTCCACTATATCTAGTTATAGAGGATCTCAATTATTTGAAATAGTTGGATTGAGTGATGAAATTGTAGATATGTGTTTTACAAATACTGTAAGCAGGATTCAAGGAAAAAATTTTAAAGACCTACATTATGAGAATAAAAAATTAAACGAATATGCCAGATCTAATTTGTCTGATATAAGTATTGGAGGGCTTTTAAAGTATGTTCATGGTGGAGAATATCATACCTATAATCCTGAAATTGTAAAAAAATTACAAGAAGCTGTCTCCACAGGATCAGATGAAATTTATAAGGAATATTCTGATCTTGTAGATAAAAGACCCCCAGCAATGTTAAGAGATCTATTGAAAGTTAAATATCTTAAGGATAAATCAAATATAGAACCAGAATCTGTAAAACAAATAATAAAAAGATTTGACTCTGCTGGGATGAGTCTTGGGTCGCTTTCACCAAAAGCGCATGAAACGCTTGCTGAAGCAATGAATACATTAGGAGCAAGATCTAACTCAGGCGAGGGAGGTGAGGGTAAACATAGGTATGGAACCATAAAGATGTCAAAAATTAAACAAGTTGCCTCTGGAAGGTTTGGCGTTACGCCACATTACTTAGTCAATGCTGAAGTTCTTCAAATAAAAATAGCACAGGGCGCAAAACCAGGCGAGGGTGGCCAACTTCCAGGTGGTAAGGTTAATAAACTAATTGCTGAATTAAGATATTCAACACCTGGAATAACATTAATATCACCCCCACCTCATCATGATATTTATTCTATAGAAGATTTAGCTCAGCTTATTTATGATTTAAAACAGGTTAACCCTAGAGCCCTTGTTTCTGTAAAATTAGTTTCAGAGCCAGGTGTTGGGACTATAGCATCTGGTGTTGCGAAAGCTTACGCAGACCTAATAACAATTTCAGGTCATGACGGGGGAACTGGTGCAAGTCCTTTAACATCAATAAGATATGCCGGCTCGCCATGGGAGCTTGGTTTAGCAGAGGCTCATCAAAGTCTAAGAGATTCTGGCTTAAGGCATAAAATAAGACTTCAGACTGATGGAGGCATGAAAACAGGGCTTGATGTTATAAAGGCTGCTATCTTAGGAGCTGAATCTTTTGGATTTGGGACAGGCCCAATGATTGCAATGGGGTGTAAATATTTAAGAATATGCCATTTAAATAATTGTGCCACAGGGGTTGCAACTCAAAGAGAGGACTTAATTAATCAACATTTTATTGGAGAAAAAGAAAGAGTTATAAATTATTTTAATTTTATTGCTAATGATGTAAGAAATCATTTAAAGAATATAGGCGTTCCAAAGCTGGAAGATATAATAGGTCAGACAAAATATCTCGAACAAATTATTGATATTGAGGATCAATACAAATCGATCGACTTATCTGGTTTATTAGAAAGAAATGATAATTTAGATGAGCCACATTTTTGTAAAGTCAAAAGAAATAATCCATGGGATAAAGGTATTCTTGCAGAAAAGATATTAAATCAATCTATCAAATATATAGACAATAATAAAAAGGGAACGTTGCATTTTAGAGTTTCAAATCGAGACAGATCTGTTGGAGCTAGTATATCTGGATACATAGCTAAAAAATACGGTGAGAAAGGGTTACAAAAAAAGTTATCTTTAAATTTTAATGGTTCTGCAGGACAAAGTTTTGGATGTTGGAATGCAAATAATTTAAATTTAACTGTAAATGGAGATGCAAATGACTATGTTGGAAAAGGTATGAATGGAGGAAGGATTGTAATTAAAAATGATTCTGATTTTGCAAAAGAAAATGACGAAACAGTTCTTGCTGGCAATACTTGTTTATATGGCGCAACTGGAGGGGAGCTATTTATAGCTGGTTCAGCTGGAGAAAGATTTGCTGTAAGAAACTCTGGAGCAAATGCAGTTGTTGAAGGTGTGGGAGACCATTGTTGTGAATATATGACAGGGGGACATGTGACTATTTTGGGAACAACAGGCTTAAACTTTGGAGCAGGAATGACAGGAGGTTTTGCTTATGTTCTTGATCAAGATAGAACTTTTTTTGATCAATGCAATAGAGGGTTAGTTAACTTGGAGAGAATCACCACTGAGGAAATGCAGCCTCATAGAAAATATTTAAAAGAAATACTCGAAAAACATTACAAATATACCAAGAGCAATAAAGCAAAGGAAATACTTAATGATTTTGAAAGATATGAGCCTTTCTTTTGGCTAGTCATTCCAGCTGCATCCAATATTCAAGATTTATTAAAGGCGACCACAGCAAACGCTGCTTAATTTAAAGCTTTTATTATATTTTTATTTTTGAATTCAGAAGTTTTAAAAGCATTAAATTTTTTGTTAATTAGAATTAGATTTAACTTACCATCTGAAACTTTTTTATCTGATTTCATATATTTCTTTAGATTTGTATATTTATATTTTGAGTGATCTGTTTTTAAGCCCAATGAATCAATCATATTTATTACATTGTCTAATTGATAATCTTTAATATGCCCCTCAAAGTAAGAAACTTTTGAAGCAATAATCATACCTAGAGTAATTGCAGCACCATGAGTTATATTTCTATATTTTTCATAAGCTTCTATAGCATGCCCAAAAGTATGTCCAAAATTAAGGATTGCTCTTATACCATTTTCTTTTTCGTCTTTAGTAACAATTTTAGATTTAGTTTTAATAGATTCTTCTATTATTATTTTTAGAATTCCTTCATTTCTTTTAACTATCTTACTAGCATTTTCTTCGATAATGCTTTTCAGCTTCTTATTGCCAATAAAAGCATATTTAATTACCTCGCCTAGGCCAGACTCATATTCATTCTTAGGAAGTGTCTTTAAAAAACTAGTAGATATTAGAACAAATTTTGGATTATAGAATGATCCTATTAAATTTTTACCTTGTGGAACGTTAATTGCTGTTTTGCCTCCAACGGATGAATCTACTTGGGATAATAGTGTTGTGGGAATTTGAATATAATCGATGCCTCTTAAAAAAGTAGCTGCACAAAATCCAGTTATATCACCAACCACGCCTCCGCCTAACCCTATAAGGCAGTCAGACCTATCAAAATTAAGCTCAAAGAGCTTATTCATTATTTCTTGGAAAGATGAAAAAGACTTAGATTTTTCTCCTTGTTCTAATATCAGAACATGTTTGTTTTTATTATTGATTATGCTTTTGATTGAATCTATATGTTTTTTAGGAACCCCTTCGTCAGAAATAATAAGAACTTTATTTTTTTTACCAATATGCTTATTTAAAACGGATTTTGGTAAATTTTTGCCAGCAATATGAATTTGATACTTTGAAGAGGCTTTTCCAGCTGATATTTCTGCCATAATCTAACTCTTAACCAAAGATATTATTTCAGAAGCTACATCCTGACTAGATTTATTTTCAGTCATCACAACATGGTCTGATACTTCTTCATACAAACTCTCTCGTTCTTCATGAAGCCTAGTAAGAATCTCTTCAGGATCCGCATTTTTAAGCAATGGTCTATCTTTATCTTTTGCAGTTCTTTCTACCTGAACAGATATAGGGGTTGATAAATAAAATACCGTACCCCTTGAAGATAAAAGCTCTCTATTGTTTTCAGATAATATTATCCCACCACCAGTTGATAGAACAATAGAATTTTTTATAACCATTTCATTCAGAATACTGCTTTCTCTTTTTCTAAAACCATCTTCGCCTTCAAGATCAAAAATCCAATCAATTGACGCCCCTGTTCTAGATTCTATTTCTTCATCAGTATCAAAAAAGCTTAGAAACATTTCGTCAGATATAATTTTCCCAACGGTAGATTTACCGGAACCCATTGGACCAACAATAAATATGTTCATAGTTACATTAAATAAGCGAAGATTTTAACATCTTAGTCAATAAATACACTTTTTAAATTCTAAATGATGTATTCTCTACGATTATAGATTTAAAATAAGTTATGCATAGACTAGTAAAAATTTCCTTTTATTCAGGAGTTTTTCTTTGCTTGGTGGCAATAACTTTAATTATAGCTACCTATATTGTATTGAAACCAGATCTTCCAGAAATCAAACTAGTTGATGAGTCTGAACTACAAATGCCTTTAAAGGTTTATACAAAAGACGGAGTTTTAATAGGTGAATTTGGAGAAATAAAGAGAAGAACCACCGACTACCAAAATATCCCAGAAAATATAAAGAATGCTTTCCTTGCTGCAGAGGATGATAATTTTTTTAATCATCAAGGAATTAGTTATACGGGATTAATTAGGTCTTTTATTAGATGCCTTAGAACAACAGGCTGTGAGGGGGGTGGAGGAACAATCACTATGCAGGTTGTTCGTGGATATCTTCTAACCAGAGACCAAACCGTTATTAGAAAATTAAAAGAAATTTTTTTAGCACTAGAGTTAGAAGGAACTATTAGTAAAGAAGAAATTTTTGAGTTATATGTAAATAGGATTTTTCTTGGCAACAGGTCGTATGGCATTGAAGCAGCAGCAAATACATATTTTGACAAAGGATTAAATGATCTAAGCATAAGTGAGTCTGCAACTATAGCTGCACTTGCACAACTTCCTTCGAGAGTTAATCCTATAAAAGATCCAAGGAGAACAAAGCAAAGAAGAGATTGGATTCTATCTCGGATGTTTTTATTAAATTATATTGATTCAGTTGAATATAAAAAAGCTATATCTGAAGATTTAAAGGTAGCCAAAAATATAAATTTATATGAAGTAGATGCAAGCCATATCGCCGAGCTAGTAAGACAAGAAATTATAACTAGATATGGACTAAGAGCCTATAAAGAGGGCTGGTCAGTAATTACAACTATTGATTCAAGTTCACAAAGGATTGCTAAAGAAAGCATGATGAATGAGTTGTTTAAATATGACAAGAGGCACGGTTGGAGAGAAGCAAAAAATTATGGAAATCTTTTTACAAATGACCAGAGAGATAAGCTTAGTAACTTAAATTTAGATTTTTTAATCTATGAAAATTATGTAAATAATGATGATTTTTATGAAGAAAATATTTCAAACCAAATAACAGATATATTTGATGATCATTCATATTATAAAGGCTTTACCAAAGCTTTGGTTGTAAGGGTTGATAGCGAAGAGTTTTTTGTTATTGACGAAGACTTTCAAATCAACAGGGTTGTTTGGAACAATGAATATAACTGGGCAAGAAAGAGGATTTCAATCAATAACTATAGTGATAAACCCAATAATTTTAGAGATATTATAAACTTTGGTGACTTTGTATATTTAAAAAATAATGAAGATTTTTTAAGTCTTGATCAAATTCCTATTGCTGAATCTTCTTTAATTTCAATAAACCCTAAATCAGGAGAAGTTATTGCTTACTTGGGAGGAAAGAATTTTAATGAAAGTAGTTTTGATAGAGTTAGACTTTCATATCCTCAATCAGGATCTAGCTTTAAACCTTTTATATATAGTGCAGGCCTTAATAATGGATATAATTTATCGTCTTTAATTAACGATGCGCCTATTGTTTTTGAAGATCAAAACCTAGAAAGTGCATGGCGGCCTCAGAATTACACTGGAGAGTTTTATGGACCTCTGTCATTAAGAGAAGCTTTAACAAAATCTGTAAATATTGTCTCTATTAAGTTATTAAGAGAATTAGGTATTAATAATACTCATAATTATTTAGAGAACTTTGGATTTGAAAAATCAAGACTGCCAAACGATCTATCATTAGCACTAGGTTCAGGAAATTTTTCTCCAGCTGAAATGGCAAGGGCCTATAGTGTTATTGCAAATAATGGTCACATTCCAGATATTTATTTTATTGATAGTATTGTTGATAGATTTGGTAATGTTATTTTCTCAAATAATGACTTCAATATACCAAAACAGATAAATGCTTTTCCGTGGTTAAACACCTTGGAAATGAATATTAAAAGACCATATTATATTTTAGAGCCATTAAATATAGATGAGAAGGTGATTGATGAAAGAGTCGCATTTTTAACAAAAGATGTTTTAAAAGGTTTTTTAAATAGTGGTGTTGCTGGAAGACAGTCTGCATTTCTTAAAAGAGAAGATATTGGAGGCAAAACAGGCACTACCAATAATTCTATTAGCACATGGTTTTCTGGATTCCACAATGAACTTGTAACAACTGTTTGGGTTGGAACAGATGATTTTACTTCATTGGGTGAAAATGAATATGGCTCAACTATTGCTTTACCGATATGGCTTAATTATATGGATTATAAATTAGGTACATTGGAAGTTTCTCAAGACCCAATTCCAGAAAATATATCATTTGTTAGAGTTAATAAATCAACTGGTGAAATAGATACTGAATCAAAAGAAAATTTTTACTTTGAGCTATTTCTTCAAGAAAATATAAACTAGTTTTTAAAAATACTTAATGATAAAAGCTCCCAAACATTTTCAATATAAATTGATGGAGAGTCTTTAAATTTAGATCTTATATATCTGCCAATACTACCTTCTATCGACGAAACAATAAGTTGAGCAGATATTCCTGGTTGCGTAGTCAGATTTGAACTATCTTCTTTTAACATTTGTCTAAGTATTAGTTCAAATCTTTCATAAAATTTATTTACATCATCAGCTACATTTTGTTCGTTTGATGAAAGAGCTTCTCTTGATAGCAATCTAGCAAATCCCTTGTTTTTTTCAACGAAAACCATGAAAAAAATAAATGCACTCTTTGCTTTATCTTTTGCAGATAGATCACTTTTTTTGAGTTCATTGCATTTTGCAAAGATCGCATTATCACAAAATAAAAATAATTCAGCATATATAGATCTTTTGCTAGGAAAGTGTCTATACAATGCAGCTTCAGTAATATTTGATTTTTTTGCTAGCAAAGCAGTGGTTATCTTAGAAAGATTCCTTTCCTCAAGCATGCTTGCCAAAGACTGAAGAATAATATTTTTTCTATCTTTTTTCATCTCTTAATCTAAATTTATATCAATATCAGGACAAATGCGAGAAAGTTCATTTATAAATCCATTTTTAATCTCATCAAGATCATAAGGAGAGTTCCCTTCAAACCGAAGAACCAATTTAGGAGTTGTATTAGAAGCCCTTAATAAACCCCACCCATTTTTAAAATTTATTCTTAAGCCATCAATAGTAACTTTATCACCCTTTAGACTACATTTTTCCGAGAATTCTTTCACTATATTAAATTTTGATTCATCTGTAACAGTTATATTCAACTCAGGGGTTGAGAAGAGTTGCGGCAATTCATTATTAATTGAAGAAATACTTTTACCTTTATTTGAAATAATTTCAATTATTCTTGCTCCTGAATAATGACCATCATCAAAACCATACCATTTATCATTAAAAAAAATATGACCACTCATTTCTCCTGCAAGCAACGGGTTATGTTTCTTTATTCCATTCTTAATATGGAAATGCCCTGTTGGGAACATTATTGGATTACCGCCTAGTTCAGAAATTATATTACTAAGAGCATTTGAGCACTTCACATCAAAAATTACTGATCCTTTATTAGAAGATAGTATATCTTCACTTAAAATCATCATGATTTTGTCAGGAAATACTATCTCTCCTTGATCTGTTACTAGACCAACTCTGTCACCATCACCATCAAAAGCTAAGCCTAAATCAGCATTAGTTTCTTTCACCTTTAAAATTAGATCATTTAGATTCTCGATATTCCCAGGATCAGGGTGATGATTTGGGAAATTGCCATCTACCTCACTAAAAAGCTCAACAACCTCACAACCTATGCTATTAAATAATTGAGGTGCAATGCAGCCAGCAGCACCATTGCCACAATCTATCACGACCTTAATCTTTTGATTTACATTTAATTTAATATTTTCTTTTACTTCTTGAAGATACTTTTCTTTTATATTTATATGAGTTATTTCACCTGCATCTTTAGCTTTTGATTTATCTTTTTTGATAAGCTTTAAGATTTCATTTCCAGATACAGGGTTATCATTAATAACAAGCTTAACTCCATTATATTCTTTTGGATTATGGCTGCCTGTAATCATTACACCACTCTTATAAGCATTCTTTTTTGCTGCAAAATACAACAAGGGCGTGGTTACAAGACCTATGTTAATAACATTAAGACCATAGTGTGATAAAGAGGTTGATAAAGCGTCAATTAAACTTTTGCCTGATAGCCTGCCATCTCTTCCTATGCAGATTTCTGAGACTTTTTCACTATCACACTTTATTGATATAGCTTTTGCAATTTGTTCAATAACGCTTTCATTAATTTGTTTTGGGTATATGCCTCTAATGTCATATTCCCTAAAAATCGATTTTGTTATTTCCATATTTTTCTTTTTTTATATGTATGATTTTGCAATAATACCTATGCTTAATTATATCTTGAAATGTGTTTGTAGATACTGAAAAAAAATTAATATGGAAAAATGGATCATTTGAAAAATGGAATGATTCAAATGTCCATATTCTTTCTCATACTTTGCATTATGGCACTGGAGTATTTGAGGGTGTAAGGGCATATAAGACTGCAAAAGGAGCAGCAATATTTAGGCTTCAAGATCATACTAATAGGCTTTTTGAAGCTGCAGAAAAAATAAATATCAAAATACCTTTTTCTAATGATGAATTAAATAATACTCAGCTTGAAATTTTAAATAAAAATAATCTAGATCAGGGGTATATAAGACCTATTGTATATCTTGGAAATGAAGGTCTTGGCTTGCGTGCAAAAGATTTGAGTGTAAATGTTGCAATTGCGGCTTGGGAGTGGCCCTCATATATGGATCCCAAAGCTAAGAATGATGGTATTTCAGTTATAAAATCTTCTCATAGACAATATGAGAATCCTTTGCATTCAGGAAATAAAATTATTGGAACATATTTTAGTAATACTATGGCTCTTCATGAGGCGCTTGAAAGCGGAGCCGATGAAGCTATTATGATGGATAAGGATGGCTTTATATCTGAGGGAAGTGGAGAGAACATTTTTATTGTTAAAAATAATATAATTTCTACCCCAACCACAGCTCATTGCTTAAATGGAATAACGCGTCAATCAGTAATTCAGATTGCAAAAGATCTTGATTTTGAGGTTCTAGAAGAAAGAATTCGTTATGAAGATCTAATCAATGCTGAAGAAGCATTTTTTACAGGTACAGCTGTTGAAATAACCCCAATAACAAAACTTGATAATAAACCTATAAATGATGGTAAAAGAGGCGAGGTTACATACAAGCTTCAAAATAAATTCCAAGAAATTATTTCTGGTAAAAATTCTTTATACGAAAACTGGTTAACCTACACAAAATAATAACTTTTGCAAAAATTAAATATAGCAATCCTTAGTTATAGAAGCGCTAAATTTGGTGGAGGACAGGGCGTTTATGTAAAAGATATTTCTTTAGCTTTGACCTTGATTGGCCATAACGTGGATGTTATTTCTGGACCGCCATATCCCGATCTTCATAAGGGAATTAATTTAATAAAATTACCAGGATTAAATTTATTCGAAACATTCTCATTTAAAGATAGGATTAAAAAATTATTTAATAAAAAACAAAAAAATATCAACGATTATTATGAATTTTTCTCAGTTTTATTTGGCGGCTTTCCAGAAATGAAAACTTTTGGTGATAGAGCAAACGATTTTCTAAAAAATAATAATGATTATGATTTAGTTATAGACAATCAATCTTTAAGTTATGGAATGCTTGAGATACAGAACAGATTCCCTTTTATTGAGATTATTCACCACCCAATCACTTTTGATTATAAGTATGAACTAGCATCATCTAAAAAGATAAAGTATAAAGTTTCAAGATATAGGTGGTATTCCTTCTTAAAGATGCAAAAAAGAGTAGCCCCTAAAATCAATAGAATTATCTCACCTTCACAAAGCTCAAAAGATGGAATTATCAAAGAGTTTCAATGTAACGAGAAAAACATAACTGTTATTAATAATGGATTAGATACTGATGAATTTAGACCTATCTTAAAATTTACAAGAAATCCCTACAGATTAATCACTACAGCTAGCGCAGATGTCCCATTAAAAGGATTAGATTATTCGTTAAAAGCTTTGAAGGATTTAAAGTCAGATTTCCCTATGATTCACTTAATAGTAATTGGCTCAATTAAAGAAAATGGACATACTGAAAGATTAATCAATAAACTTGATATAAAAGACAGTGTATTTTTTAAATCTAATATTACAAAAGCGCAAATAACAGAATTATATTCAACAAGCTCAATAGCGATAGTAAGTTCTTTATATGAGGGTTTTGGATACCCGGTTATAGAAGCAATGAGTTGTGAAGTGCCTTTAATTGCAACGAATGTTTCATCCATTCCTGAATTAATAAATGGTTATGCTACGCTAGTTAATCCTAAGAACCATAAAATGATATCTGATTCTGTAAAAGAAATAATAATGGATTATAAAAAATATAAAGAAATAGCCATAAATGGAAGACAGCATATAATTGAAAGATTTAATTGGGCTAAAATTACAAAACAATATGAGAGTATTATTTTTAAAACAATAGAAAAATTTAACGATGTTAACTTTTAATTTAAAAAAACATGAACTTAATCAAAAAGGCGTAATGCTTGATGTTGGCTGCGGAGAAGGACGTCATATATTTGGAATTATGCAAGATTATCCTTTAATGAAATGTATTGGATTAGATATGGATAAAGAATCTTTAGAAAAGGCTGAAGAGGGATATGAATACTTTAAGTCGATATCAAAGGCTGGTGCTCAATTTTTAAAAGGTTCTGCATATTCATTACCATTCCCAGACGAAAGCATTGATCTAATAGTATGTTCAGAAGTGCTTGAACATCTTCACGAATATAATGATGCTGTTAAAGAAATCCATAGAGTTTTAAAGCCAGGCGGTAAATTTTATGCAAGCGTTCCCGCTACATGGCCTGAAAAAATATGCTGGAAACTTTCTAAAGAATATCAAAACCAACCAGGCGGACACCTTAGAATATTTAGTCAATCAGGATTAATCTCAGAAATAAAGGAATCTGGATTTAAGTTTTTATCATCTGAGAAATTTCATTCAATTCATAGTCCTTATTGGTGGCTTAGGTGTTTTTTTTGGAACACGCAGGATAAAAATTTTTTAGTCAATCTTTATAAGAGAATGCTTGAAAGACATATTCTTAAAAAACCTTTTTTTATTAATTTATTAGATAAAGCCTTAAATCCAATCATGGGAAAAAGTTTTTCAATGTATTTTGAAAAAATATAAAATGCATAAGCCTTTAAAAAGATTTGAAGATGATTATTTTTATAATAAAGAGTATTTTATTGAGATAGCTGCATATATAGAGTCAATCCAGTTACAATCTGGAGCAATTCCATCTAATGAAGATGGTTCTCATGATCCATGGGATCATATTGAATCAATAATGGGTTTAAATTTTGCTAACAAAATGGGATCAGCTAAATTAGCGTTTCAGTGGTTAATTGAAAATCAAAATATAGATGGAAGTTGGTATGCTAAGTATGATGATTTAAAGCCGCTCGAAAGGAATAAACCAACACATTTTGCTCCATATATTGCAGTCGCTGCATTACATTTTTATAAAATTTCTTTAGATAAAGAATTTTTAAAAAAATTATGGCCTGCTATTGAATCTGCAATTAATTTTACAACTAAGCTGCAAATATCTAACGGGGCAATACCTTGGTCAATTGATTCAGAAGGGATGTTAGAAGAAGACTATTTGCTTACAGGATCTTCATCTATTCTAAAAAGCATCGAATGTGGTGTCGCTATTTCAAGAATACTTGATAAACAAAAAAATATTAAAAAATGGCTTAAATGTTATAAGCTATTATCCAATGCTATAAAAAATCCTATAGGGAAATTTGATTTATTGAAAGATAGAAAAAGATTTTCAATGGATTGGTATTATCCAATTATTTCTGGATGTTTAAATAATAATGAAAAATCTTTCTATATTGAGAAAGTCTTTAACAATTTTTATATAAAAGACATTGGTATTAAATGTGTTATTGAAGAACCTTGGATTACTGTTGCCGAAACGAGTGAATTTATAATTTCTTTAGCAATTGTTGGTAATTATAAAGATGCAAGAAAATTGCTTTCTGATGTGTTGAATATTTCTGATCAAAATGGAATTCCGTATATGGGATGGCAATACGAAGAAAATATTTTTTGGCCAGAAGAAAGACCAAGTTGGACTTCAGCTGCATTGATAATTGCTGCTGACACCGTGTTTGATTATTCAGATGCATCAGATTTATTCATTAAGGATCAATCAATTCTTTATTAAGCAAGCAATAGTGTCGACTCTTTCATATAAATCATAGTTATTTTTAAGAGCCTTTTTATATATTTCATATGGCGCCTGACCTCCTTCATCAGGATTTTCAAAAATATCGTGTATAACCAATGATCCCCCAGTGAGTATTTTAGGTTCCCATGAATTGAAGTCGTTATATGCAGACTCAATAGAGTGACCTCCATCTATAAATACCATGCCCAAATTAGATGACCATTCTGATGCAATTTCTGATGATTCAGAGATAATTGGAACAATATTATTTGCCTTAAATTTATTTACATTTTTAATAAATAGAGGAAATGTGTTTACTCTATTTTTAGAGTAATCATATATTTCATTATCAAAATATTCTTCATTCAATTGATGCTCTTCAGAACCTGAATGATGATCAATTGTGAACACATATTGATTATTAGTTGCTGCCCCTTTGGCTAAATATAAAGTTGATTTTCCGCAATATGTACCAACTTCTAAAATAGGTCCAATATTTGAAAAAATTTTAGCCCAATTTAAAAGCGCTTCACCTTCATGTTTTGGCATAAAGCCTTTAACTTCTTCAATTTCCCGAATCTTCATTTATATAAATTTTGTTTGCCTAGGGTGGACTTAAACCTTCTGTGTTGCCAAAGATACTCAGAAGGATTTTCTTTAATTTTTTCTTCAATATACATGTTCAAATTTTCTGAAAAGTTGAATTCATCCAAATGATTTAAAGTTAATTCTTCAATATTAATAATTAATTGATTTTTATTAAGATAGCTATTTAAGAAAAAAGTTTTGCAGGATGTTTTTTTAACTATTTTAGATGGAGCAGAAACTGTTGCTGCCGGCTGATTAAAGAATTTTATTTCATTTGATTTTTTCATTCCATAATCTTGATCAGGCGCGTAAAGAACAGTCTTACCTTCTTTAAGCCATTTTATAAATCTAATAGTATTGTTCCTATCCACAACATCACACATGCCTTTTAATCTGCCTTTTCTTTGAATAGATTGAAAGTATTTAGAATTATGCTCTCTTTCAACACCATATATTTCAGCATGCATTCCAAGTACCCTTGTATCAAGTTCTAAATGTAATGAATGTTTAAAAAATAAAAGAACCCCTTGGCCTGATCGCTGTATTTCAATTAGTTTATTTAATCCATTTATTTTATAAGAAATATTTTTATTTATTCTTTCGTTTGACCAAAACCACGCTATTCCAGTATCAAAAAAAATTTTTCCAGATAAGATTACATTTCTTTTGTATATTTCTTGCAGTTCATTTGTACTCATATTTGGAAAACACAGGTCAATATTTATTTTGCTAAATTTATTTCTTTTAAGAGGAATTAAATATAGCAAAAACCCAACAAATGATGACAATATTAGCTGTAAGCTTCTTGGAAGAAGAATTATTGCTCTCCAAAAAGTAATAAGAATTATTAATAATGCATTATTCATATAATATTAAGATGTATTATTACATTATTAGAGCTTTAAATTATTAATGAAATTATTTTTATACAATAGTCTTTTATTTTTTTTATTACCTTTTATGGTAATAAGGCTTCTTTATAAAAGCATTCTGGATAGAGACTATTTAAAAAATATATCAAATAGGTTTGGTTTTTTTAAAGAAGATACAAGGCCTAATCTTGTTTGGTTTCATGCTGTTAGCTTGGGAGAAGTAATAAGTTCTCAAATTCTTGTTAAGAAATTGCTAAAAGATAATAATATCCTTCTTTCAGTTTCTACTCCAACAGGACTTAGAGAAGCATATAAGATATATGGAGATAGCCTTATAGTAGTTTATGCTCCATGGGATTTCATATTCTTTGTTAATGGCTTTGTAAAAAAATTTAAACCAAAAGCTTTAATTTTATTTGAAACAGAAATTTGGCCATCAATGATACATGCTATGTGGAAAAAGAATAAGCCAGTAGCATTATCTAATGCAAGATTGTCTGAGTCTTCATTTAAAAAATATACGCGAGTAAACTTAGCTATTAATGGAACTTTAAGAAAATTTTCTTTAATTCTTGCTCAGAGTTTTGAACATGTTCATCGTTTTAAGAAGATGGGAATAAAAGAAAAATATATTATCAGAGCTGGATCTACAAAGTTTGATTTTAATGAATTAAAAATTTCTGATACCTTCCCAGAATTATCCAATATTAATTATATTCTTGCTGCCAGCACACATACAGGAGAGGATGAAATAATTATAGAAGCTTATAAAAAATTAAAGAGGGAATTTTATGACCTAAAGTTGATTATTGTTCCAAGACACCCAGAAAGAGCTAGGGCAGTTAGAGAAATTTTAAGAAAAAAAAATGTGAATGGTCAAATAGCGTCTGATCTTTATTTATCTATCAGCAAAAATGATGTAAGTATAGTAGACACAACAGGCATGCTAAATGGTTTATATGAAACAGCAAAGGTTTCATTTATTGGTGGTAGCTTGATGAGTAAATATGGAGGGCATAATATTATTGAGCCTGCATCAAATAAAAGCCCTTTCATAGTAGGACCACATATGAGAAATTTTAAGGATATCTTAAATTTATTTTTAGAAAAAAACGCATGTTTGAAATTAAATAACCCAGATGAATTATTTGATGCATTTAAGAAATTGCTTAATAATGATAAATTGAGAAACCATATGATAGATAATGCTTATAATATTGTAGATGAGAATAAAGGCTCATCCAATATACAATATAATTACCTTAAAGAGTTAATAAAATAATTATGAAATTAGTAACAGCAATTATAAAACCTTTCAAAGTAGAAGAGGTAAGAGCATCTCTTGACGAAATAGGAATATCTGGAATGACAATGACCGAGGTTAAGGGTTTTGGAAGACAGAAAGGACATACCGAATTATATAGAGGAGCTGAATATACTATTGATTTTCTACCGAAGATTAAAATTGAAATCGTTATTGCAGATGAAATGGTTGAACAAGTTAAAACAGCTATAATTAAATCTTCAGCATCTGGCAAGATAGGTGATGGAAAAATATTTGTTTCACCAATTGATGAAGTCATTAGAATTAGAACTGGTGAAACAAATGAAGATGCTCTCTAACTCTTAAAATAACTATCAATACAAAATTACCAATTATTTTTCTTTTTGGACCAACTGCAACTGGAAAAACAGATTTAGCATTAAACTTAGCCCAAAAGTTTCCAGTCCAAATAATAAGTGTTGATTCTGTTATGGTGTATAAGGGATGTGATATTGGCTCTGCAAAACCAGATAAGCAAATCTTAGAAAAATACCCACATGATATGGTAGATATCATTTCTCCAAATAAAATATTTAGTGTTGCAGATTTTTATAGCACATCATATAAAACAATAAAAAAAGCTCATTTAGCTAAGAAAATTCCATTATTTGTTGGTGGCTCAATGATGTACTTCAAGTCGCTACTTGATGGCATGCATGATTTGCCCGATAGAGAAAAAAATTATAGGGCAGAATTAGAACAACGCAAATTACAAAATGGACCTTCATATTTGTATGATTTATTAAAGAAAAAAGACCCTGTTTATGCAGAAAAAATTAATAAAAATGATGAAACTAGAATAATTCGAGGACTTGAGGTATTCAAGGTTCTAAACAAACCCTTAAGTGAGATTTTAAAAGATAAGCAAAAAAAAGCATTAACAAATAATTTTTCAGTCTTACAGTTTGGGATTATGGATGAAAGATCTAATATTCATGAAAGAATTGAAAAAAGACTTAAATCGATGTTCGATAATGGTTTAGAGCAAGAAGTGAAGAATTTGTTACAGCGTTATAAAATTCCAAAAAATCATCCAATTCGAAAATCAGTAAACTATAAACAATTTTTTAGTTATCTAAATGATGAATATGATTTAGAAACTTGTTTTGATAAAGCATTGTATGCAACTAGACAACTTGCAAAAAGACAGTCAACTTGGATTAGGGGTTGGGAAGAATTTAAAGAAATTGGTATAAAAGATATAAAAATATTAGAAGATACCTTCAAAAAGGCAACATCTTTACTTTAAATATGATAATAAGCCCCAACATAAATTATAATATTGAAAACAATTGAGGTAATTAATAGTGAATTGGGATAACAACAACAAAGATCCTTGGGGCAATAATAATGACGCACCAGATTTTGATGAATTAATGAAAAAGTTTTCATCTATTCTTGGTCGGAAAAAACCTTCAAGCAATGGTTCTGATGGAGATGGAAATAAAAGAGGTTTTAAGCTCTCACCAACAAGAATTTTAATGTATGGATTATTTGCTTTTTTAATAATATATGCGTCTCAATCCATATATCAGCTTGACGCTTCTGAAAGGGCGGTTATTCTCAGGCTTGGTAAATTTTATGAAGAGCAAGACGAAGGGTTAAATTTCAGACTTGCTGGTATTGATGAAAGATATATCGAGAATGTTTCTTTAACTAGAAGATATACCCAAACAAACAGCATGCTTACTAAAGATGAAAATATAGTTGATGTAACTGTTTCTGCGCAGTATAGAATTGCCAACCTTAAAGACTTTGTTCTTAATGTTAAAGATCCTGAAGGAAGCTTAAGGAATGCAATTGAAAGCGCGTTAAGACATGTTGTTGGTGATAATACTCTTGATACAACCTTAACAGTAGGAAGAGAAAATATTGCGCAAGAAGTCCAGACGAGACTGCAAACCTATTTAGATATTTATCAAACAGGTTTGATAGTTCAACAAGTTAATATAGAAAAAACTGATCCTCCTCCAGCTGTGAAAGACGCATTCGATGATGTGGTTGCTGCAAGAGAGGATAAAGAAAGATTGCAAAATGAAGCAGAAAGATATGCTTTATCAATAGTTCCAGAGGCAAGAGGTCAAGCTCAAGCAAGAATAAGAGATGCTGAGGCATATAAACTTGCAGTGGTCGCAAATGCTGAAGGAGAGGTTGATAGATTTAACAAACTTCTTGAAGAATATAAGAAGGCACCTGAAGTCACAAGAGATAGGTTATATTTAGATGCTCTTCAATCTGTATTATCAAATTCAACCAAAGTCATGGTGGATGTTGAAGGTGGCAATAATCTTTTATATTTACCCCTAGATAAGATAATGGAAGAAAATAAGAAAAAAGGTGATGATAATGAATAAAAAAATATACTTAGTAGTTTTTGCAGCCTTAATATTTGGAATATTGGTAAACAGTATCTTTGTTGTGAATGAGAAAGAAAGGGCAATTGTTTTTCAATTTGGTGAAGCTGTAAGACCAGATATACCAGTTGGATTCCATTTTAAAATTCCAGTAATTCAAAATGTTAAAAAATACGACGCACGTATTCAAACACTGGATGAAGAACCTGACAGAATTCTTACTGTAGAAAGTAAATATTTATTAGTTGATTCTTTTATTAAATACAGAATCACTGACGTGCTAACTTTTTATAAGGCAAACAATGGGAGCTTTAATAGCCTAAATAGTTTACTTGGACAAAGATCTGAGTTTGTTTTAAAAGCTAATTTTGGTAAAAGAACAGTCAAAGAAGTAGTTTCGGGAGAAAGAGATGAGCTTATGGGCATTATGCTTCGCTCTTTAAATGAATCTGTATCAGATTTAGGAGTTGAAATTATTGACTTTAGGGTTAAGCGTATAGATTTGCCTTCTAATTTAAGTAATTCTGTTTATGAAAGAATGAGAACAGAAAGAAATAGATTGGCTGAAGAGCTAAGATCTGAAGGTAAAGAGATAGCTAGAGAAATTAGAGCTATTGCAGATAAAGACAAAGTTGTTATTTTGGCTGAAGCATATAAACAAGCTGAACAGTTAAGAGGTGAGGGAGATGCAGAAGCTGCAGCAATATATGCAAAGTCTTTTTCACAAGATCCTGAATTTTATGAATTTACAAGAAGTATGAAAGCTTATGTTGAGACATTTGAAAGTAAATCTGATGTTATGTTAATTGACTCTGATTCTGAATTTTTTAAATATCTCAATGATAAAAAAGACGAAGACTAGGTCACACAGTGTCTGAAAATACTCTAATCCTAGGTTTGCAATGGGGAGATGAAGGTAAGGGCAAGATAGTTGATAATCTAAGTGAGACAATAGATGTTGTTTGCCGTTTTCAAGGTGGACATAATGCTGGTCATACTATAAAAGTTGAAGGTCAGAAAACTGTTTTACATTTAATACCATCTGGAATACTTCATGATAATGCTAAGTGCTTAATTGGTAATGGTGTTGTTCTGGCGCTGGATGCATTAGAAAAAGAAATAATAAATCTTAAAGAGAAGAGCATAAAATTTAACAATAGATTTTATATAAGCTCTGCTTGCGCTTTAATACTTCCAAGCCATATTTCAATTGATAAAGTAAGAGATAAAAAAGAATCTATTGGAACTACTGGGAGAGGAATAGGTCCTGCATATGAAGATAAGGTTGGAAGGAGGGCTATAAGATTCGGCGATTTGGGCGATGAAGTTATTTTAAAAGAAAAAGTTGAATCGCTTGTTGGATATCATAATCGATTGTTGCAAGATTTGTATGAACATGAGCCTCATGATGTTAAAGAGATTTTTGATTATATTATGAAATATAAACATCTCTTCGATGAGTTTTGTGTTGACTCTCAAGATAAGATGTATGAATGGATTAAGAGTGGTAAATCAATTTTATTTGAAGGTGCGCAAGGGACATTATTGGATATTGATCATGGGACCTATCCTTATGTAACATCTTCAAGCACAACCGCCGGCGGCGTATCAACTGGACTAGGTATTGGACCAAAATTTATAGACAGAATTATCGGTATATCAAAAGCCTACACAACCAGGGTTGGAGAAGGGCCATTTCTCACAGAACTTTTTGATAAAGATGGAGAACTACTAGCTAAAAAGGGTAATGAATTCGGCGCTACTACTGGAAGACCAAGAAGGTGTGGATGGCTTGATCTTGTAGCTCTTAAGAAAGCTATTTTTACAAATTCAGTAACTAATTTATGTATTACAAAACTAGATGTTCTTGATGAAACAGAATCTATCAAAGTTTGTGTTGAATATGATAACGATAAACCGGTCTATAAAGTATTTGATGGCTGGCTGTCATCCACAGAAGGCATTACTGAATATTCAGAATTACCAGAAAAAGCAAAAGAATATATAGAATTTATTGAAGAATTTGCAGAATGCTCTGCTTCTATTATCTCAACTGGGCCTTCAAGAAATCAAACTATCTCCAGATAGATTTACATAGTTTTTAGAAATTTATCCAAACTTGCATTAATAAATTTGTAAGAATTAGGACTAGAGAATTTTTTAGAAAGCCTCAAAGACTCATCAATAATTACAGGTTTGTCAAGTTCACCAAAGAGCATTTCATTAATTGCAAAGTAAAGTATTGATTTATCAATTAACTCAATACTAGAATTTTTAATATTTAGTGATTTTATAATGTTTTCGATTTTGTTTTTATTTTTCTCTATAGATTTTATAGACATAGAAAACATTTTAAAGTCTACCTTCTTTGATTTATGTTCCTCTTTGAATTGTTTAATTATTTTAGAAGTTTTTTGATCATTAAAAAGCATTTGGAAAATAGCTTGAATTAAGTACTCTCTAGTTCTAACTGCTATTTTGAAACTAGCTAGATTTTTCATTTATGAGCTCTATTAAAGCATAGGTATTATTTTTAGTATTTTTCACGAGTCTTTTCTCTAGCTGAGCTAAATTTTCTACACATATAACATTGTTAATAATCGCTATATTACAAAAACTCTCAGCAAGCGATCCAATAGATCTAAATGTCTCATTAGTAACAAGTTGATAATGAATTGTTTCACCTCTTATAACTATCCCATTAAAAATTATCCCAATGCAATCATTGTTTTTAAGAATATGTTGTTTAGCTACAGCAGCAAGCTCAAGCGCTCCAGGAGCAGTTGCCCTTATAATGCGAGTTGTTTTATCAAGCTCATCATTTTCTAATATATTTATTACAATATTCGACATATCAACGGTTTTTTCTTCATACCAAGTTGTTTGAACAATTAATATTTTATTCATTGATAAATCCTGTAATTTCAATATCAAATCCTGAGACTGCATTATATTTAGTAGGGGTCCCAAGAACAGTAATTTTTTTTAAATCCAAAGCTCTTAAAATTTGGGAACCAACACCTATGACCCTTCTATTACTTTTTGGCTCAATTTCTTTTTCTTCAAGTTTATTCAACCAATAGCTTTTTGCATCTTTATAATTAATTAATACAAACAATCCAGTGCCTTCATCTGCAATTCTTTTCAATGAATCTCTAATAGACCAATTTTTACCAAGATCATCTATACCTAAAGTATCTTGAAGAATGCTTTGAGTT
>MDSW01037124.1_pt1 | contig 21193 bp, 13 predicted proteins | sample 811171 | NCBI WGS metagenome assembly MDSW01 (sample SAMN05326641, study PRJNA326480) | marine metagenome | isolation source: seawater | place: Atlantic Ocean: North West | collected 2012 | reverse complement strand
GTCATTGGCGATCGGAAGAGGTTGACCTTCATTAATATATTCCGTGTGTTCGGAGTCAATTCCCAAAGCGTTGAACCAGGTGTGGAAGAAATGGCCGATGTCATGAGCCTCACTGGTGACCCATGTTCCTTCGGTATTCGTTTCGCCGATAATGGCTCCCTGTTTAATGCCAGTGCCAGTCATGGCAATAGACCAGGCTTCCGGCCAATGATCCCGGCCGATATGTCCGTTGATCCGGGGGGTTCGGCCAAATTCACTCATGGCAATCACAAGCACGTGCTCCAGCATTCCGCGTTCATCGAGGTCTTCGACAATTGCTGTAAATGCCTGATCAAAACGGGGCATAAGGCTGGCGTGGGCATTGAAGTTGTCACCATGAGTATCCCAGCCGTAAGAATTGACTTTCACAAATCGAACGCCGGCTTCAAGCATTTTGCGGCCAATCAGCATGTCGCGGCCTAAGGGGGTATCACCATACCGAGCAACATCTTTCGGATCCGGTTCATTGAATAACGATCTGCGTTTCATAAGAGCATGTGCAGTGTCGAATACAAAATTCTGAGCTTCACTAAAAGTGGCGGGACGCGTTTTGGAGTACTGTTGATTTGCAAATTTGCGAAGAGAATTGCGATCGTCATTTTGTTGAGTGTTGACTGACTCCGGCAACAAAATATTTGGCGGCGGTTCACCTTCACCAATAGCCAGCGCACCGTATTTAGGCCCCAGAAAGCCGGCGTCCTGATATTTAAATCCCCCACTGCCGGGCTTCACCCAGACATAAGGTGGAAGACCGCTGTCGCTAGGCCCCATTAGATTGGCAACTGCCGATCCAAAGTACGGGTAGATGACGCCTCGGTCTTTAGGGTCACCTCGGTTAATTCGAGGGACACCCGCCGAATGAGAATTATCAAAAGTGCAAACTCCTCGGTCCAATGCCAGCTTGTGCATAATCCGTGATGTTTTTGGCATCAATTCACTAATGTGCACTCCCGGAATAGAAGTTGCGATTGAGCGAAATGGTCCCCCAAATTGAGTGTCTGGTTTAGGATCCCAACTTTCCAGTTGGCTCATGCCACCGTCGATCCAGATGAAGAGCACTTGCTTTTCTTTTTGTTGCATTTGTTCCGCAACGAGCGGCTGAACGAGGCCGCCCAGACCTCCGAGCCCAATGGCGCTAGCGGCCGCTCCGGCATGCAGCAAATGTCGCCGCGATAACGTGTGTTCAACGGGTTTGCAAAGCGGATTGGTTGCTTGGTGGCTGGGCATATTAAATGCTTAGTGGTTGATGGAAAATTCATTAGATGCGAGTAAGGCCCAAATTGCCTGCTCGATCGCTTTCGTCTTATCTGAGTGGGAGACGATGTATTGATTGAAATAGTTTGTTTCATCGAGTGTTGGTTTGCGAGAGAGAATTGCCAGATACAAGGTGTCCGCGTATTCTCGGTCCTGTTTGTTGAGCAGGTCGGCAAGATTACCCGGTTTTGCTGGGATCCAGGACAGTACTCGTGGCCCGTTTAGCACAAAAAGAGCCCCGCGAACGGATGGGGCAAATTCAGTTTCCGGTTCACGTGGAGGATTGGCATAGGCATCCAGGAAATCTGTACGGATGCCATCGATCGATTCATCCAATTGTTCTTGTTGGGGTTCGGTGGAATCGGCCCCAACTGTAGTGGTTTGGGTCGGAATGAGATTTAATTGCCCAGTGGCGGTGAGCATGCTCCACATGAGCTGCTCGGCACTTAGAGGCTTTTCAGAAAAAACGCGATATTCATGTCGCTTGGCGTTAGCAACCGAAGGTGTTATCGTGCCCGTACGCTGGTAAGTTCTCGATAAGCCTATTTGTCGAATCAACCACTTGATGTCGTATTTGTTGTCCGCAAATTGTTGCCCCATGAGAGACAAAAGTTGCGGATGGCTTGGTGGGTTATCCGAATGGTGTAAATCCATCGGGTGAACGATGCCTCGCCCCATCATTAGGTACCAAATACGGTTCACGGCATTTAAATTGAAGGATTCATTTGTCGCCGTCGGTAATTGCTTAGCGAGGAAATCAAGAGGATTAAATTTAGGGATGCCCGGCGCTTTGGTTTCTTTATTAGGCTCTACGGCGAATTCTTCACCGCCAATGAATTCCGGTATAGTGATTTCAGACAGCCCAGGTAACTTTGGTCCGGTGGAAAAAGTTCCTTCCTCAAAAACTGAGTTGAATTCCAGCCTGACCTTGACTGGTTTCATGCCGATAGCTGGATAATCCGTATCGCTGCGGATGAAGGAATTGTTAATAAAGGCAAACAGTCCCTGAAAGTCTGCCTGTTTGTAATCATCAATAAAAAGATGGTCGTGGCACTGTGCACAGGCGAGGTCCATACCGAGAAACATACGGCCAATATCGCGAGCAAGCCCGGGAAAGTCGGTTGGGTTCTGACCGTACTTCTCCAATCGTTTTGTGAGGAAATATGCTGAACCTCGTGTGGTTTCGTTACTGGTGTCTGGAGAAACCATGTGCTGCACCATCTTGTCCCAAGCCATGTTCTTGTTAAAGCTGGAGGTTAAAAACAGTTGCCAATCCGGGTCAATTCCCCTGCGTTCCATGAGCATGACATTAAAGAATTCGGACATGCGCCGTGAGTATCGAGAATCTTCAAGCAGTTTATCGATAAGGTGCGAGCGTCTGTCTGTTGCCGTGTCTGATAGGAATTCGAGTGTTTCTGAGGTGTTTGGGATTTGCCCAATAAGGTCCAGGTAAATCCGTCTCAGGAATTCAGAATCAGTAGATTCCGCTGCGAATGGTTCCGGACTAGCCCGCTCGATATGCTGGTCAATGAACTCATGGAGTTGCTGCGCCACGAGTGGCTGAATGCTGCAAAAGCAACATAGAACGGCTAAAAGGGGGTAAAACTTCATACCCGTATTTTACCGTATCTGCTTGTTTTGATGCGAGCAATATACTCGCGGAATCACCCAGCAAGATCCTTAGATTCTCGAAGTAATACACGTATGATAGCTTCGAGATGTGAATAGCACTGAGAGCGATCGTTCATGATCTGTTGATAGGCGTATTCACCGTGTTTGTCGTCGATGATTGCCAGTGGTCGCCCGGTTTGCATAGCTTGCACCTGAATTTCACAGGCTCGTTCCAGGTAATAAAGGTCATCAAATGCTTCCGCCATATTGGGGCCAATAACAATGACACCGTGATTGGCTAAAAACAAGACGCGATTCCCCTGCATTAGCGCCGCCATGCGATTACCTTCTGCATGGTCTAACGCGAGCCCGTTGTAGTCTTTGTCATAGGAGATGCGGTTAAACCACCTTAACGAATTTTGTGTGCAGTGGATCACTTCTCCGTCATCCAGACAGGCTAAAGTGGTGGCATTCGGCATGTGCGTGTGCAAAACGACTTTGGCATTAGAGACATTTCGGTGGATTCCGGAGTGAATGAAGAAAGCCGTAGGCTCGGCTTCGTGTTTTCCATCTAGAAGTGTTCCATCCGTAGCCACGGTGATGATGTCACTAGCGCGGATTTCTGACCAGTGTAAACCTTGTGGATTCAGAAGGAACGTTCCTGGCTTATCGGGAACTTCAACACTGAAGTGATTGCAGATTCCCTCGCTAAGACCAAGCCGGTCTGCCCATCGAAGGCAGGCGGCCATCTCAAGTTTAATGCGATCGATCGGGGCAGTGAGAGATTGGTAATAAGTTTCCGGGCAGATGGACATAAAATCTAGCGTTTCTCGTCTTTGATAGTTTTAATCCAGGATACCTGTGTAATCAGGAGGTCCAGGGAGGCGTAGCTTAGAGCTTGATTGGTTGCATGAGCTGAATTCAAATTGGCTGGGTGTGTTGCTTGTGTGGCGTCCCCAACGAGGAATACATTAAAGTCGTTGCGTAGATTTTCATATCCAGCGGTAGTGCTACAAACGCACATGTCCGTGGCATAGCCAGTTAAAAGGATGTGGCGTATACCCCGTCCCTTTAAAAATCCGCGCAATTCACTGTACCCTTGGTTGTCAAAGAACACGACATCCTCTTTCGAGACGTCAATTGTACTCATGACGGGTATGGGAAGTTTCCAATAGCCTCCGCCGTTATAGTGCGCTGAAGAGTCAATGCCTTGAAACTGTTTGAAATAGTCGACGACGGGTAGATCTTTGTTTAGGGTTATGGCGGTAGGAATGCCTTGGGCCTGATAATTATAGTCCTTGAGCTTTCGCAACATTCGCACTCTACCTTTGTCGCGAAGTATCCGATCCGGATTGGAAATAGTGGTGAGATATGCATCAGTACGAGGTGCGGTGGCATCTCCGGGAAGACTATAAAGAATTGTATTGACGTGTGGGCGAAGTGATTTGAGTAAAGGGTTGATGATTTCCTGAGAATGCTTGAGTATCCCCTCGTTTTTTAACGGCGTGCCACCGAAAGCGACTCCGTTAGGACGGGGTGTTTCCCAACCTTGACCATCATCGACGCCCCAGGGATGAACACAAACGACAGCGGTTTGTCTGGCATCTAACAGATTGGGTATTTCGATGATCCCGCGAGCGTTGTAGGAAAAACGCCAGGCGCGGACGGCTAATGTTGCCTGACGATCGCTAATTAATGACGGTGCAAGAAAGTGATTCTGTTCCAACACCGGAGCAACGTAAGCAGGGTAGTCCGCAAGAATCGGTTGTGGATTGGAGATCCGTGTTAACGTGTTTTGGTATTGAATCGTCTGTTGGCCCAACAAGATTGAGTCGTTCAGCAGTAAACAGAGAACGCTCGTGGTTAAGAATCGAATCATGAGTAGCCAGTTCCTTACTTAATACGTTCTGCAATTTCGTTCAGTGTCGAGAAGCTAGCGGAGTCAGGATTTGATTTTACGAGGTTGATGATGGTTTGCAATGTTTTGTGTTCAGGGTCTTCCACTACCAAACAGGATGGGTGGCAAAGGAAATCGTAAACTTGTTTCTTTTCAATCACTGCCTCGACGCAGAGTGATACAGCCTGGTTGAATTCGTTGAGGGTCCAAAAGTTTGAACGAAAAGCATTTACATCACTGATCGGACTCATTGGGATTTCAATCAGACCGGATTTGTATTTGAATGGCTGGGCGCCAGTCTGAGACTGGACGATGTTATCGAATGTGGTCTGGCCGACGCCCTGTGGGTCACGTTTGGCCAGGTGGCGAGGATATTTACTGCTGACCCAGGAAAATCCCAGTTCCAGAAGCAGGTTCTGCAGGTCAGGGCGTTCTGAGAGTCCCTGATTGAATCCGCCGGGCGTACGAAAACCTGTTTGTTTGATTCCGGCGCGTTGTTTTAAGGCGATTTCCGTTAGGCGTATGTTTTCACGGAGTATTTCGCAGACGGTCTTGTCCCTGATGAGCCATGGGCTGCGTGAAAAACGGAATTGTGTTTCCGACGGAGTGGTTGCCAGAAGATTGACGTGATCGTACGTGTGATTGCCGATCGCGTGGCCCATCTCGTGGATTTCGTGTAACCACGAAATATTGTCTTGTTCTAAAACGCGGCCTACTAAAAAGAAATGCAGGCGAACCCCATTCTCGGCGGCGATTTTAGCAGCCTCGACAGAGTACCTTTTGGTGTCCTGATCTAGATTCCCCTTTTGATAGTCCCATTCAGTATTACCACGCTTTGGATAGTGCCTGCTCATCTCTAGGTCGTAGGTGATTGCAATCTGGGCGGTTTCAGCAGACGCGGCTCCTCCAGAGGTCGGTAAAGCGCAAGAAAGCAAAAGGCCCGTGATGCCTTTCAGAAACTCGCGACGATCGTTCATAGTGTTTCCTTTCCGGTTTGGGCTATGACTAGCGAGCCAACGGATCACCATGGTTTTGCAACCACGTATTCATCTCTTCGCGAAGCTGTTCAGCAAATTCAAAGTACTTCTTGTTGAACGCCAGATTTTTCAATTCATGTGGGTCCGTGCCCAGATGAAAGAGTTGCACGTGGTCAGCTTGAGGATAATCGATAAGCTTCCAGTTATGCATGCGAATCATGCGCTGCGAGTCGCGGAAGTACCCAATGATAAATGGATAAGCAGCCTCGATCTCACCTCGTATCACGGGCATTAGGCTGGTACCCTCGATCGATGGGTTATAAGGCTGTTCGGTTATATCCATAAAAGTCGGATAGAGGTCGCGTAAATAGCACTGGGCGGAAAACTGCTTGCCTTCCGGGATACCAGGGCCGCGAAAAATCAGCGGGACATTGATGGTATGTTCGTACATGTTTTGTTTGCCCATGAGGCCGTGACTTCCGAGTGCCAGTCCGTGGTCGCTACTGAAAATAACGATAGTATTTTGCGTTTGGTTTGTATCGTCGAGGGCTTTTAGAATACGTCCGATTTGTTGATCCATGTACGAGATGACCGCATAATACGTCGACAGGTCGCGTTTGATGTCAGTTTTGCGACGGGGAAATGTATTAAGTAATTCATCTCGACCTTTCAGATTCCCATGGTCAAATGGATGCACGGATTTGAAGTTTTTGGGAAGTGGCATGCGTTTGGCATCGTACACATTTTCCCAGCCGGGTGGCATTAGAAGCGGGTCATGTGGAGCCGTAAAATTGACGTGAAGGAAAAAAGGTTTGGTATGTTCTCGATTGATGAAGTCAATCGCGGCATCTGCAAATTTGCTTTCGATGTCCGGGGTAAGGCCCACTCCTTTTTCCGGAAACGTTTGGCGATCGTCCGTTTGAAAGACCCAACTGCGGTATCCTGTGACCTCGCGGCCGGCATAATCAAATTGCGGCTTCGTTTGCTTGCCCCCTGAGGCGAATAATCCCAGCGATTCTTGATAACCACGAGTAGAGGGGCGTCCGGCTATCATCCATTTGCCCACCCAAAACGTGTTGTAACCAATTTTTTGCATTGCCTGAGGCCAGGTTGTGTGTTCCAGATTGGGTTTAAGCGGAGGCATATGTACGCCGTTCCTGAATCCCGACTGACCAGTTAAGATCTCCGCTCGACTCGGGACACACAAAGGATTAGCGCAAGTTGCTTGTGTAAAGGTAGAGCCTTCTCGCACCAAACGGTCAAGATTCGGAGTTTGGATTATCGGATTACCCAACGCCGCGATAGTATCCGGACGTTGGTCGTCGGCAAGCAGGAAAATGATATTCGGGTGTTCAGCCAAAAGGATCGAAGGAAGACCCAGACAGTAAATTGCGAAAACGCATATTCGGAAAGTGCTTGGCATGCTTGGATAGTTTCTAATGAAAGGAGTTTGCTGAGCTAGGAATTGCCAAAGCCAATATAACTGTTATCAAGGTTGAACGGTAAGAAATCTAATAGGCAAAGTGGGATGAGATTAGTATTGACGTTTTGTGCGGCTCTATATTTACCTTGCTTTTCGTGGGGACAGGGAATCCCACGCGCTGACACGATTTTTATCAATGGGATTGTCCACACGGTCAACCCAGCAGATCAAACCGTCTCCGGATTTGCTGTTAAGGACGGACGGTTTTTGGCAGCAGGAAGTAATGAGCATGTCCTGCTTCGACGGACAAAATCGACCGACGTGATCGATCTCAAGGGGAAAACGGTGATTCCCGGTTTGATAGATTCGCACGTCCATTCTACAGGAGCAGCGATTTATGAGTATGACCACGTAGTTCCCCCAATGCATGAAATGGCTGATGTATTGGCGTATATAAAAAAACGTGTTGAAATTCTGGAAGACGATCAGTGGATCTTCATGAGTCAGGTGTTTATTACCCGTCTTAAGGAACAGCGGTTCCCAACCCGAGAGGAAATGGACCGAGTGGCTCCAAATAATCCTGTTCTGTTTCGAACTGGTCCGGATACGGCGGTTAATTCCCGGGCATTAGAATTGTCGGGGATAGACGACAGTTTCGTTCCACCCGATGACTCCAACTATAAGTTGGAGAGGGATGAGGAGGGTAAGTTAACGGGGGTCCTGCGAAGTGGCAGTTCGTTGCTTAAATACGAATCCAATACAAAAAACCCTTCGCATGATGAACGAGTCGCGCAGTTGAAGAAACTCGTCCGTGACTATAACCGTGTGGGAATCACTTCAGTTTCCGATAGAAATACGAACGATACAGCACTCGAGATTTGGCGAACCTTACATGAAGCTGGTGAATTGAGCGTTCGTGCATTTCTGTTTTACTCAATGAATGCTAATAAGAGTCCGGAGGAGATAAAGAGTCGAATTGAAAAAGCGGCTGCAGATCCGCTTCATCAATATAATCCACATTTATGGCTTCGGGGAGTTAAGGTGTTTCTTGATGGCGGCATGTTGACTGGCAGTGCCTACATGCGAAAGCCCTGGGGGGTGAGTGAAATATATTCAATTCGGGATCCTGAATACCGTGGAATGCGATATATCGAGCAAGAACGACTCTATCAGTTCTCCAAGTTAATGCTGGAGAATGGATTTCAAATGACGGCTCATAGCGTTGGCGATGGAGCTGTCCATGCATTGCTAGAGGCCTATCGAACGATCGATGAAAACGACTTTCAGGTTTCAGAGCATCGGCCATGCATTACTCATTGTAACTTCATGAGCCTCGAGGCCATTGAAAGTATGGCAGAATTAGGTGTCGTCGCAGATTTGCAGCCTGCCTGGCTCTACATGGATGGTAGAACACTTTTAAAGCAATTTGGAGAAGATCGCACCAAGTATTTTCAACCTTACAAAACAATCTTTGAGAAAGGTGTGATGGTTGGCGGCGGTTCTGACCATATGCAAAGAATCGGTAGTCGAAGAAGTGTAAATCCGTACAACCCGTTCCTTGGCATGTGGATCACATTGAAAAGACAACCTCGATATATGTCGGAGACCTTACATTCCGAACAGAAAATTAGCCGTAAACAGGCTTTGAGGTTGTATACGTTTAACAATGCGTTTTTAACTTTCGAGGAGAAAGAAAAGGGGTCGATTGAACCTGGGAAATTGGCAGACTTTGTGATCCTTGATCGCGATATCATGACGGTAGACGTCGATGATGTTAAAGAGACTCAGGTTCTTGAGACTTATCTGGGGGGACGAATCGTGTATGACCAAGACAAAGATAACCAATTGACTGGAGAATAGTTGAATTATGAAACGTAGGTCGTTTATTAAGGCAGGAATCATCACAGGCGCATCCGTTTCCACTGGTCTGTTGCAGGCCAATGTCAGTCCCGAATTGACTCCACGAACGGAAGGTGGCTTGGACTGGTACAACGTGGAGAGCTGGGGTGTAGAAGGCCGGGCGTTTGGTGATACAGACTCGTATTTTGACCGCTTACCCCGACGTGCAAAGGGAGTCGTTCGAGATGCCGTCTGGAGTTTAAGTCGGCATAGCGCTGGTATGGCCGTGCGATTTAAAACGGATTCGCAGGATATCCACGTGGATTATCGTTTGAGGTCATCGAACTTAAGTATGGTTCATATGCCGGCAACAGGCGTAAGCGGAATTGATTTTTATGGAAGGACTAATTCAGGCGAGGATCGATGGGTTCAAGTGGTCAGACCGACCAGTCAAAATGTTAAGGCTCACGTGGTTAGTGGGATCGATCCTGGACCCGAGACAGGTCGGTTATTCACGGCCTATCTCCCCTTGTATAACGGCCTCGAGAAGCTGGAAATTGGGGTGACATCGGGAGCCCGGTTTACCCCGGTGTTGCCACGTTCGGAGCGTCCAGTTCTATTTTACGGAACGTCAATTATGCATGGAGCGTGTGCATCACGGCCAGGGATGTCGATTTCGGCATTGCTTGGTAGGCGTTATGACCTACCTACGGTTAATCTCGGATTTTCGGGAAATGGTCGATTAGAACTAGAACTGGCCGATATGATGGGCGAAGTAGATGCGGCCGTTTATTGTGTTGATTGCCTGCCAAACCTAAATCCGCCCCAAGTTACTGAGCGAACCGTTCCGTTCTTTAAACGTTTACGAAAATATCGGCCAAATACTCCTATAGTGATGGTTGAAGATCGTTGGTTTACTAATGCCGAATTCTTTGGAGGAACCCGCCGAAGACACGAAGGCAATCAGAAAGCATTTCGTGAAGGTTATCAGCAGCTTGTCAGCGAAGGTGTTAAAAATCTCCATTATCTCCGTGGACATGAATTGTTGGGGAACGACGGTGAGGCAGCGACCGATGGTTCGCATCCAAATGACTTGGGATTCATGCGATACGCTGAGGCCTATGCGAAAGTTTTAGATCCCCTGTTAAGTAAATAGAGGTCCTGCTTGTGGGGAGAATTTCCTTGATAGATAGCGTTAGAAAAATTTGGCCCGTGTTGTTTTGCCTAGTTGCGCAGACATATACGACTGTTGTGGTGCGTGCCGAAGACGACTTTCCTTTCTTTGAGACTAAAATCCGCCCGTTAATGGTTGAGCATTGTTATGAGTGCCATAGCGTCAAGCACGGCGTTGTTGAAGCCAATTTTAATATGGATACTCGCAACGGAATGTTGTCAGGTGGAGATCGTGGGATTGCTATCGTCGCCGGAAGGCCAGAAGTGAGTCTGATGGTGGAGGCTATCAAATATACTCATGACGAATTAGAGATGCCTCCATCCGGTCGGTTGGCTGCCCAGGAAATCCAAAATGTCGTCGACTGGATAAGCCGTGGCGCGAAGATGCCGGACGGCGACGACGTCATGCTGCTGTCGACAGACGTTGATTTTATGCAGGCCCGTGAGCATTGGGCCTTTCGTGAACTCGTTGACAGACGTCCCGCAAAATCGGATAGCGGGATCGTAGACTATTGGATACGGCGTTTGCAACGTGAGGGTAAGGTTCGGGCGCAGGGAGAAGCAGAAGCGACGGCGTTAATTCGCCGACTGTCATTAACACTCACCGGGTTATTACCGAGTTATCAGGATGTGCAGAGATATGCTAATGAGCCAAGCAGGGAAATTTACACGCAATTGCTGGCGCAGTATTTGAATAGTCCGCAATATGGCGAGCGTTGGGCACGGCACTGGCTGGACTTGGTTCGATATACCGACACGACGGCCAGTTGGCTCAAGAGTACTGCTGGTGCCTGGAGATACCGTGATTGGATTGTTAAGTCCTTAAACGATGATGTTGCTTATGACCGTTTCGTTAAACTTCAATTCGCGGCTGATCAGATGCCAGATGCTCAAACAGATGACGTGGCAGCTCTTGGTTTGCTTGGTTTAAGCCCCACATATTGGAAAGAACCTCGTTTAGCGCCTGTCGTCCTGGAAACAGTGATTGCTGAGGAATGGGAAGAGCGAATCGACATGGTAGGCCGCACGTTTTTAGGAATGTCGTTAGCGTGTGCCCGTTGTCACGATCATAAGTTTGATCCGGTAAGTCAGAAAGATTACTATTCGTTGGCCGGAGTATTTGCTAATACGCGCATTTTGGATATTCCTATACTTTCGGCCTCGGAAAGAGATGGTGTCGTAGCTGCGGTATCAGAGATAGGCGATCTTAATCGGCTTATACATCGCGAACAACTAGCAAGGAGTACCGCAGATAACAAATCGGTTCATGACGAGCGAATTACTAAAGCTGAAGATAGAATTAAAGAGCTTAAAAAAATTACAGAAGCAGAAGTAGAGAAAGTGCCTGGTGTTGTCGATGCAAGTATTTCGGTGATTGCTGAAAGTGAGTCCATGTCTAAGGTGGTCTACGATGAGGCGACGATGATCGACGTTGCCTTGCAGCACCGAGGTAACCCGGAAACGAAAGGGGAAGTGCTAGAGCGTCGGTTTCTTGAATTGTTCGACGAGTCAGCAACGCGATTTGTAAAAGGTAGTGGCAGGAGTGAACTGGCGGAAGCGTTGTTTGAACATTCGGGATTTCTCATGGCCCGTGTTATCGTGAATCGGGTTTGGGGTCATCATTTTGGTCAACATTTGGTGAAAACCCCAAGCAATTTTGGTTTGCAGGGAGCAGACCCTACACATCCTGAATTGCTCGATGCTTTGGCAGTACGGTTCATCGCCAATAGGTGGTCTTTGAAGTGGTTGCATCGCACTATTTTGCAGAGCGACACATTTAAGCAGACGAGCCGTTTTCATCAGAAAATGTCAAGCGTGGATCCCGACAATCAAATGTACTGGTCGGTGCGTCGGCGTCGCCTTGATGTGGAGGCATGGCGTGATTCGATGTTAAATGTCTCGGGTCGACTTAATCCGCTCATTGGTGGCCAACCCATTCCACTTAACGATGCAACGAATAATCGACGCACGATTTACGCGCTCATCAAACGGCGAGAATTAGATGATGTCCTGAAGCTGCATGGCTTCCCGGAACCCACTGGACATAGCCCTAAACGTGAGGCCGTAGATACTCCTCTACAACAGTTATATGCACTGAATAGTGAATTTATTTGGGAGTGTGCGAGGGCCTTAACGGTCCGGGTTTCTTCTGATGTCGATCAAGACGATATGATTGAAAAGTTATACGAAAAGATTTTTCAGCGTCGACCGACGGAAAACGAAAAGGATTTGGGGGGCAAGTTCCTTTCCGCTGGAGGAAATCCGAGCGAACGATTAGAACGTTACGTCCATACCCTATTGATTTCGAATGAGTTTGCGTTTGTCGAGTAAATGAAGGTGGTTATTGATGAATTCGTACTTAAGTCGTCGTGACGCCATTTTGTCGATGGGCGGTGGTTTGGGGGCAACAGCTTTAAGTAGCCTCCTCGCATCGTCAGCCTGCGCGGATGATGCGATTTCGATTCATCATCCGCCAAAGGTGAAACGCGTCATTCAGTTGTTCATGAACGGGGGAACTTTCCAAGGCGATTTCTTTGATCCTAAACCAAAACTTAATGAATTTGCTGGGCAGCGTCCGGCGGAAGTGACACTTAGGACCGAACGCAAGACAGGTGGTTTGTTGGAATGTCCATTTAAATACAGCAAACATGGAGAATCGGGGCTTGAAGTTAGTGAGTTGTTACCAAAGCTGGCAGGTCATGCAGATGAATTGTGCGTTCTTAGAAGCGTATATACAGAGAATCCAAACCATGGTCCTGCATTGTTGTTAATGAATAACGGGTCCATTACCCCAACGGTCCCTTCGATGGGGTCATGGATGCTCTATGGGTTGGGGACTGAAAACGAAAATCTACCTGGTTATGTAGTGCTTTGTCCTGGCAGGCCGGTTCGTTTTTCCATCCTGTGGAACAGTGCGTTCCTCCCCTCTGAATTCCAGGGTAGTTATGTCAATCATTCGAAGGTCGACCCCGAAAAGATGATTCCCTTTTTGAAAGGGAAAAGGCAGACGCTTGAGGCTCAAAGGCAAGATCTCGATTTGTTGGCGGCCCTCAATCAAGAGCATCTGGAATTGAGAGTTAAGGATCCGCGGTTGGAAGGCAGGATCAAGAACCTTGAAACGGCTTTTCGAATGCAAACCGAAGGTAGTAGAGCATTTGATCTTTCTCAGGAAAGTGAATTGACTCGCACAACCTATGGTGAAGGACATTTCGCAAACGGTTGTCTCCTGGCGAGACGACTTGTTGAAAGGGGAGTGCGTTTTGTTCAGGTCTATTATGGGAATGGACAGCCTTGGGATACCCATTCGAATCACAATACAGCAGTAAAGCCGTTGGCGAAATCGATTGATCAACCAATGGCTGCCCTAATCGGCGATCTAAAGCAACGAGGTTTGTTTGAAGATACGCTGATTATATGGGGAGGGGAGTTTGGTCGAACTCCAGTCTCAGAAAATGGAAATGGTAGAGACCATAATCACTATGGATTAACCATGATGTTAGCTGGTGGCGGAGTGCGGGGTGGTATGGCTTATGGAGCTACAGACGACTTTGGGTTCCGCGCGGTTGAGAAGCGAATGCACGTAAATGACGTTCACGCGACCGTCCTGCACCTATTAGGAATTGACCACGAACGCCTCACCTATCGTTATGCCGGACGGGACTTTAGGCTCACTGACGTCGGTGGTAGCGTTGCAACAGATATATTATCGTAATACAAACGGAAAACTAGAATTCGGAAAGATATCAAATGAACAGGATTGGAATAGTCTCGGTTACTTTGTTGGTATTGGCATGTGTGTCAGAATTACGTGCTGGTGAACTGTATAAGGCGACACTCTTGACACAAACAGGGGAGTTTACCTCGGGCATTGAAGGACCGGCAGCGGACAACGAAGGCAATGTTTACGCAGTCAACTTTGGAAAACAAGGTACGATTGGTCTGGTTGACGGGAAAGGAAAAGGTAAGTCAGTTCATACGTTACCCGAGGGATCTGTTGGCAACGGTATTCGGTTCGATAAACGCGGGAACATGTATATCGCGGACTATCCAAAACACAACGTTCTCCGCGTGGATGCAAAAAGTGGTAACTTGTCGGTATTTGCTCATGAACCGGAGATGAATCAGCCGAATGATCTCGCGATCGATGCAAATGGAAATCTATATGCCAGTGACCCCAACTGGGGGGCAAGTACGGGCCAGCTTTGGAGAATTTCTAACAAGGGGGTTGTGACGAAGTTGGCCGGTAACATGGGAACAACAAATGGAATCGAGGTTAGTCCGGATGGTAAAAAGCTATATGTGAATGAGTCCGTGCAACGTAATGTTTGGCAGTTTGATCTGTCGAAAGACGGTGGGATTAGTAATAAGCAACTATTGCGAAAGTTTGATAATTTCGGTTTTGATGGAATGCGTTGTGATGTGAAGGGGAACCTGTACATTACTCGGCATGGTAAAGGAACCGTGGTAATTATTGATCCGAAGGGTGAAATAATAAAAGAAATTGATGTGTTGGGTAAGCATCCCACCAATTTGGCTTTTGGGGGGAAGGATGGTAAGACAGTCTTCGTTACTGAAGCGGAAAAGACCCGTCTAGTTACCTTTCGGGTTGAGTATCCAGGAGCGACGTGGTTCAGAAATTACGGCAAATAAGAAATCAGGCCCATTCTAGGCAATGATAGGAAAGAATGGGAAGGCATTCTCTTTATTACTTAGTCGAAGTGAAGATCAACATCTACGATGGACTTTACAAGCCATTTCCCGTCTTGGAGTGTGGTGGCGCGCAGGGTAACGGGAACTGTTCCGGAGAGTCGCGTATCCGTTTTGGTGTTAACTAACAGGGCATGATGTTGCTGGTCAGCGGACAAAACCACGGGCTCGCAATAGATCAGGCCCCGTAGAGGTTCCGGCATTTCCAGGTCGAGGGTGACGCTCGTTTTTAGCTTGCTGCTGCGGAGGATGTTAAGTGGGATTTCAACACTGTCGCCTGGAATAATGGTGAGTTCTCCTGCACTATGGTTAAGTTTAAGTAGTGCCCCTTCCATGATCATCGTGATGCGGGCATCCGCATTTTTGCCGATATGTCTCACATTACCCTTAGGGTCGGTGACTTCCCCGTATCCGTATACCACCATGCGAGTGGTGCGATCCGTGGTTAACCACTCTGGCATAAAGCACGGGTAAAATATTTCGCGTTCGCCGTCAGCCACTTCAAGGATTGGGCCCGTTATACCCATCCGATGACGAGATTGCTTGCTGGCCATCACCAAGCGTACAATTCCTGTGTACCCTTCATTTCGATTAAGAATAAAGGGGGCCGGGTAGGTTGTGCCGCGTGACACAACGCGCTGGCGGTTTTTGTCGATTAGATTAAGCTCAAACGGTGCAGGCATTGTTAAAGCAATTAGGATTGACTCGGTTTGGTTTGAATCGAGATCTGTCGAGGCTAAGTTGCCGGATAAAGGAGCTTTTGCGACTACTGAAAGAGCTGCGACGCCGGTCTCTGTGTTGGCCGCAGAACGTCCAATAACGCGAACAGCTTGAGCCACCGTTGCCGTATCAGCTGCAACCTCCAAAACGATATTCGCTTTGCCAGCACCGCCTTTGATGATGGGAGCATCCCCAGAAATAGTGATCCCCGTCGGGAGTTCTTCCAGTCCCAAAGTTACATCCTCTTTGAATCCACCTGTAGATGTGATAGTGACAGGGATAGTAAGCTTGTCACCAAGGTGAGCCTGAAACGTCTGGGAGGTTGCTAGAGAAAATCCTGGCTGTTCTTCTTTGATCGTGATTTCATACTGGTGGTTTTCACCGCCAATGGAATACCCTGTTACAATCGCTCGGATGGTTGTGTCGGTTGATGCTTTGTAAGTCAGTGACGCATCGACGGTAGAGGCAGTGAAATCATCATTCTGGGCCAGAGAAATTCCTTCACTGTCGATCAATTCCAGTTGGAGGTCCAAGTCTCCACCGATCGCCTGACTACGGGCATCAATGCGGTAGGTTTTATTTGCCGTGACCTCGTAAGCATGTTCCATCCTTCCGGACTCCGGGAGGGTCTGGGAGTTGCTCTTAGGTGCATTTGCATTGTCGCTGGACAGGCCGAGTCGATAAACGAAGTGAGCCGCTCCCCGGAAGTCCGCTTCATGAACAGCAATTGAGTAGTTTGAGCCGGCCTTAGCTTTGAAGCGGATTTGAAGGTCGCGGCCTTCGGTGTCCACTTCATCGACTAGTGTTTGTTGTTCTGTGTCGTATACCTGAATCGCGAGGTTAATGTCGCTTCCAAGTCGGCGAGCCCAGCAGTCGATCTGGATTTGCTGGTCGGCCTTCGAGTGCAGGTGATAGATGTCTTTTTCCGCTAATCGAGAGAGTCGTCCGGAAACGCCAATCGGCAGCGTCGTAATCTTCATGGGTTCGTTGCGGAAACGTGTTTCAGTGATTTCCTGATGCTTGCTGACAAGAAATGTTGCCGTAGAAGTCGCGCCATTCGCATTCGCCATCTGCCAAAATACGAGACCGGTTGCGTGGGTTTCAGGTAGGGTTATGTGTGCGGGAAATTCTCGAGGCAGAGGTAATGCCGGGGCGAAGATGCGCGGACCTTCCCAGTATGGACGAGGTGGTACAAGATGTGGGCCTAAAGGCCCACGAAGACTTAACTCGGCCGGTGAATCGTGAACAAATACCTGCATGTCGGGGGTTAGATCAAAGCCACCGAGTTGAACTTTGGTTGTTTGTCCTCGTTGGACCGCTGGCGGAAAGAGATAGCCTAATGTAGGGACTTGACCGAAGGCTGGTGCCGTAAAAACGACATAAAGAAAACTCAGTAAAGAAAAACAAAATGATCGCATCTTAAAGTGTTTCTCCTGACAGGGTGTTTGCTACGCGATTAGTTCTGAGATCATTGATCCGCCATTCACTAATGGTACCGGCCTTCCGAGTGGAGTCTCATAGATCTTAGCAGGGTTAATGCCCATTAGGCTAAGAATTGTATGGAGAAGGTCCTGGATGCTGTATGGAGTTGTTGTCGGATAGCTAGCTGTCTTGTCGCTAGCGCCGATGACTGTCCCTGGTTTGGTACCGCCACCTGCGAAAATTACGGCTTGACACACTGACCAGTGATCGCGTCCAGCATCTTTGTTAATGCGGGGTGTGCGCCCCATTTCTCCCATCATGACGACAAGCGTGTCCTCCAGCATGCCACGTTGTTCTAAATCTTCGATCAGGGCGCTAAAGGCTTGGTCGGTTGGTGGAACGAGAGCTTTTTCATGGCCGGTAAAGTTGTCAACGTGCGTGTCCCAGCTGCCATGCGAAATTCCAATGAATCGGGATCCTGCCTCTACTAGTCGTCGTGCGAGAAGACTGCACTGTCCTATAGACGTCATTCCATACCGTTCTCGAACAGCTTCATTTTCATTTTGTATTTTGAATGCCTTTTTAGCTTGGGGGCTGGTAACTAGTTCGAGCGCCTTCTCATAGTAGGTTTGCATGGTGGCGGCCTTACCGTCGCTTTTACCGCCAGCTCCCAGCGTATCGGCGCCCTGTAATAGGCGTTTGCGGCGTTCAAAACGAGAGGTATTAACACCTTTAGCGATATTCAGGTCGCGAACTTCAAATGTTGGCTCAACGGGATCAGTTTCAATAGTAAATGGCGCGTACTGAGCTCCGAAGTAACCAGGTCCGCCGGCGCCTAGTGGTTCTGGTACTTCGATATAAGGTGGCACCGCCCCTCGATGCCCCAATTCCTTAGAGATGATTGAACCGAGCGAGGGATAGATCTCATTAAAAGGAATGCCTTTTGCCTGACCATCAGGGAAATTCGGAGCATAACCAGTCAAAACCCAATGACGTCCCGTTTGGTGCGCGTTGTCGCCATGGCTATGGCTTCGCATGATTGTATATTTATCAGCGATTTTACTACAGTACGGCATGATATTACCGATCTGTGTACCGGGTACATTTGTGGAGATAGGGTGGAATGGCCCACGGATTTCATCTGGAGCGTCCGGCTTAAGGTCCCACATGTCGATGTGGCTTGGTCCGCCTTCGAGCATGATGAAGATACAAGACTTTGCCTTCGCACTTTTTTCGGACGCCGCATTCGCCTGCATTTCAAGTAAATTCGGGAGAGACAATCCACCAAACAAACCGGTTGCCCCAACGGTTAAGGCATCACGGCGTGAAACTTTACTGCAATTGGTAGTTAGATTACCAAAAGGAATGTGAAGCATTGTTAAAACTCCGGTTGAAAATATGGCATCAAACATTCGCAAAGAGATCTGTTTGCACCACCCTAATTATACCACCTACCTACGGATCTTACCGCGTAATCTGCTTTTGTGTCGAGATCGGGATATACGACACGCCCCTCAATTTAGTGGTTGAAAACGAATTCTCGAGAATTGAGCAGAGCCCAAATGATATCTTCAACAGCTTCCTGACGTGATACGTCAGGTTCAGTAAATGCTGTGCGCATCAGTTCGAACTCTTTTTCATTTGGAAATCTACTGAAACAGGCTAGGTAAAGAGTTTCAATAATTTCATCGTTAGTGGCCTGCGATTTTGCAAGGTGGCGGGCTGTTCCTTGCCGATGCCGGATTTTAGCAATTGATTCCGGAGCATTCATAAGATGGAGGGCCTGGGCAATGCTAGGGTCGGAGCCTCGTTCGCATTCACAGACACTCACACGTTGTGGTTTACCAAATACCCGGAAGAAATAACTCGGCATGCGATTATCCCAGATTTCAATCGCCCGATATCCCTCTGGCCAACCATTGAATTGTTCCGGAATGCCAGTAATCTGAGAGATCGCATCAAGCAGTACTTCTGCAGGCAAACTTCGCCAGTTCGCATGCGAAAAGTTCTGACGATCCTGCAAATTCGCCTCGTTTGTAAGGGAAGATAGTTGATAAGTAGCACTATTTAATATTAAGGTCGACAGTTTCTTTAGATCGAAGTTATTGTTTTTCAGGTAGGTTGTAAGGTATTCCATTAACGGTTCGTTGCTAGCCGGATTCGTTTCACGGATGTCATCGACAGGATCCACCAACCCCCGACCAAAGTAGTGAGCCCAGAGGCGATTGATGATCATTGGTGCCAGGAAAAGGTTATCTTTGTCTGTCATCCAGGCCGCCAAGGCGTGCCGCCGCGTGCTGAAAGCGGATTCCGACTGGGTATCGGATTGAACAGCAGGAGTTCCCAAGCCACCAAAAGGAATGGTCTGACCTGTGCGAGGGTGTTTTAAATCAACTCCACCATCGTCGTAGATTTTAGTGCCAGACGCTGGTAGAGGTTTGTTTTTTATGCCGGAAAAGAATCCTGCAAATGCAAAGTAGTCTTCCTGGCCCCAACGCTCGAACGGATGTTGGTGACACTGTGCACACTCGAGCCTGACGCCCAGGAAAACCTGGCTAACACTCCGAGCCAGTTTTTCAGGATCATTATGGACAAGATACATAGCCGCGGCTGATTCACTGTTCGTATTTCCACGGGCTGTCACGATATCACTTACAAATTCATCATATGGTCGGTTTACCTGGAATTGAGTTCGAAGCCAGCGGGTCATCGCAATCGTTCCGGAAGGTTTGATGATCTCACGGTCCACGCGTAGGATGTCAGCCCATTTCATAGCCCAATAGTCTGCATATTCTGGACGATGGAGGAGTCGCTGGATTAACGCCGCACGTTTTTCTGGAGAGGGGTCACTGAGAAACAACCTGGCCTCATCGCCGGTGGGTAATGTACCAATAGTGTCCAGATATACTCGGCGAAGAAAAACAGAGTCATCTGCGATAACGCTTGGTTGGATTCCGAGGTCTTTCAGACGTGTCCAAACAAGATCGTCTATTTCATTTTGCGGAGGGGGAGGGGTGACTACGAAACGTTGTGGTAATCGGATTCTGGCGGTTTCAATTTGTCCTCGGTAGCGAACGAGAATAGCGGCTTCTCCCGGGACATCATCGACATGAACCCAACCGTCTTCGTCGGGTCGAGCTACGGCTTCTGTATTTGAGAAAAATTCAGCTTCCCTTGTGACACACTGCCGATTTCCGCTGCTATCAACGGCGTACACCTGTAGTTGGTGTCCGGTGTTCGCTTCAACTTCTAGGTTTTGCGGATAAACTTCAAGCCGCTGGATTTGATTGTGATCAACCGTGTCGAGTGAGGCACCTTCTTTGATCCAGCGGTTTAGTTGCTGGTACCAGAGTCCATTGACCGGAATCTTCCGCCCACCTCCGTGCGGTAGGAGGCCCGTTGCTTTACGTAGTAACAGGCTTGTATCAGGAGCGGCGATATTGATTCGTCGGCCACGTCCATGACGCGTTATAGAGTCATGATCAAACGCGTCATCGAATGCAAACACACTTAGCTTGAACCCGTTTTGTCCTTCCGCTTTGCCATGGCAACCACCGGAGTTACAGGCGGCCTTGGTGAGGATGGGTTGGATATCTCCACGGAAGCTGACGGGTATTGGATCGCTGATTCCCTGGACCTTGACGGGTATTGTTTTAGCCCAATCAGCCCCACGTACTTCGACGGTGGTTTGTCCTTCACGATTAGGTGTAATCACACCGCGGGAATTCACGCTCACGATCATGGTGTCAGAACTTGTGTAGTCGACAGTGCGTGTTCGATCTGAAGTGCGGCCACTTTCCAGTAATTGAGTTACTACCAACTGCTGAGAACTTTCAGGGCCTGTTAGGAGTACGTTGTTAGGAAAAACAACGGGGGGTGATTCTGCATGTAGGAAAAGTGGGCCTAGTAATGAGGTTGCTACCACTATAGCGAGCGTTCGGAACGGTAAAATCGGATTGTATTGTGGTCTTGCCATGGGTTTAATTATACACAACCTGGTTTGTATACGCGTTAGGGATTTGGATGACGACGAGTCGGGGCTTACGTTAGAAGATGTTTTTCTCGACTTTAAAAAACCAACTAGGCTTTAGAAAGGTATGTCATCGTTGGGCACCGCAACCATTTCTTGTT
>MDSW01098039.1_pt1 | contig 21206 bp, 24 predicted proteins | sample 811171 | NCBI WGS metagenome assembly MDSW01 (sample SAMN05326641, study PRJNA326480) | marine metagenome | isolation source: seawater | place: Atlantic Ocean: North West | collected 2012 | reverse complement strand
TGTCAGCGCAAAAGCAAGGTCGACCGTAGCCTCGACATTCACCCCACCCATCGCACCATCCCTATTAATATCGGTATAAAGGATCGCTGCAGCCCCACAATTTTCAAATCGCAAGGCAAGATCTAATACCCGCACATCAGAGTCGTTGGTCCATCCATCAATCGCGACCTTGCCATTTCGCGCGTCAATCGCAATAACAATTTTACCCGGATAGGCATTACAAGCCTGATAAACGAAATCTGGATTAGATAGCGCAGCCGTCCCCAGAACAATTCGGCTGACACCTATATCAATCCAATGATCAAGGATCTCTTTATTACGAATACCGCCACCGAGCTGGACCGGCATATCAACTGAAGAGACTACTTCGCCCACAATTCCTGCATTCATCGGTTTTCCCTCTATCGCCCCATTTAAGTCTACTAAATGAAGCCACTCAAACCCCGCAGCCTGAAATTCTAGTGCCTGCTGAACAGGATCGGGATTAAAAATTGTAGCCTGGCCCATGTCACCACGCAGTAAGCGGACACATAGGCCGTCTTTAAGATCAATCGCCGGAAACAAAATCATTTGTTAAGTGCCTTTTTAACCCCTGCCTTTTTCCTCGAGGGTGTTTTGGCAGACCGTTTTAACTTTGAAACCTTCCTCAAATCTTTTGTATAATACCGCCCGGCAATTTTTTTGCCATTCACAACCGCGTAGTTGGGGTTTGTGCCCCAACATTCATAACCAAAAGACTCATAAAGTTGGATCGCTGCTTTCTGAGTTTCTCTAACATCGAGGTTAATAAACCATACGCCATGCCGTTTTGCGGCGCGCTCACATGCCATCGTAAGGTCCCTCGCAAGACCATGCCCGCGCGCCCATGGTGCAACAAAATTTGTTGTTATAGTTGCGATTTGTTGATGCGCTTCATTATTTTTAGGCGGTCGAACCAACTGGGCCGAGCCGACAATTCTCCCATCGAACCTTCCAACAAAAAGCTCTCGCTCCGGCACAAGAAGAACGCCCCGCCAGTAACGCTCTAGCAAAGCACGGGGTGGAGGCCTGAGCCAACCAAATCCACCACCATCAAGGATTGCAGATTCCGCCGCGTCACACAGATCAGCTACATTGGCGTCGGAAAGCTCATAAGCTTTACCTACCGTCTGGTTTGACATGGTTTTACTCATCACGTTCCCATTCGTAATGCAGTTTGATCACGGGCGCCATTGAAGGAAATTTCTTAAAAGTGAAATCCCAGTCGCCTGGCTTTTCTCAGGATGAAACTGTGTCCCGATCAAATTATCCCTTCCAACGACCGCCGTTATCTGGCCTCCATACTCTGTTGCCGCCAAAACGTCTTTATTATTAGAACATCGCATGGAAAAACTATGGACAAAATATGCGTGATCGCCATTCTTTAAAGAAGAGAGGACTGGATGGTCTACTGTGACGTGCATTAATTCGTTCCAACCCATATGAGGAACTTTTTGGCTCTTGTTTGTTGGGTTAATAGGCGCAACTTGGCCGTTAATCCAACCAAGACCAACAAAGTCGCCGTGCTCAGTGCTGCGTTCGGCCATTAACTGCATCCCTACGCAAATACCTAGAAAGGGTAATCCGCGAGCCATAACAGCATCGTTAAGGGATTCCATCATCCCTTTTTGTTTTGAGAGTCCTGCGAAACAATCCCCAAAAGCACCAACTCCCGGCAAAACAATGTAATCTGAGTAGCTCAATATGTCCGGGTCAGAGGAGACGACCACTTCATATTCTCGGTTTATATCCAAAACAGCCAACGATAGTGCTTTTGCGACGGATCGCAAATTTCCCGAACCGTAATCTACAACAACGACTTTCATAACTAATAAGCCTCGAGTAGAAAGTTTTACCTACCGGCAAAACTATTCTGATCAAACCATCGACGCAGCGCTGCTTCTAATCTCGGCGCTACTACTAAGGCATCCAGAGAATAACCTCGTCTCAATAACGAAGAGCTTAACCAGTCATGGGCACCAAACCCAACAATAAGAGCGAAACCCATCGTCATGACTAATCGCAGCTCATGAGCAGCCCCGACGAAAGTCAGCAAAAGTTCTAGCAGCCCCAAGCCGCCAAATATCATTGCCGACGCAAACCACATCCGGTGCCAAAGAGTCCAAAAACCCGAAAAAATAAACGCCATGAAAGAAAATCCATCTTTCAAAAATACTGGGTCGGTATTAGGGGTGACATGAACTAGGTAGGTTCGCATGACTAACCACCCAGCGTGCCTTTGGTCGAAGGAACCAAACCGGAAACACGTTTGTCAATTTTTATGGCCATTCGCAACGAACGCGCCAAGCCCTTAAAACAGGATTCAACAATATGGTGATTATTTTCTCCGTAGAGATTTTCCACATGCAAAGTAATCCCTGCAGCTTGTGCGAATGCCTGAAACCATTCTTTAAACAACTCTGTATCCATTTCTCCAAGCTTCGGTTTAGAAAAATCAACCCTCCAAATTAGATACGGCCGCGCAGAAATATCTAGCGCTATCCGCGAAAGCGTTTCGTCCATCGGAATATAGGCTGAACCGAAACGTGTTATCCCAGCGCGATCACCCAACCCTTTATTAATCGCCTGGCCAATAGCTATTCCGGTGTCTTCCGTAGTGTGATGAAAATCAATATGTAAATCCCCCTCAGCCCGAACATACAAGTCCATTAGACTATGACGGGAAAGTTGCTCCAGCATATGATCCAAAAACCCTATCCCCGTTGAAACGTCATAAACCCCGGTTCCGTCCAAGTTTACACGCACGTCAATTGACGTTTCTTTGGTTTTGCGGGTGATACTTCCTTCACGCATATGAAAATTCCTCTTGCTCAGCGGCGGTGTTTTAACAGGACAATACAGTTACGGCTAGCGTTTCGGTTGAGACCATAATATCTTATAGAAGTTTTCTTGATAGGTTTTTAAAGTTTTACCAACATCTATAACGATGAGCTGCCAAGATATACGCCCTTTTCCGAAACATACCTTACCTGAAGCCAAACTGTTTGGAGCCCTTAAATGAGGTATCAAGTGTTTTTGTCTTCCTCAAAGCCAGAGATCGCTAAAGTGGTTGGGGCTAAGCCAATAGAAATCAAATATTTTCCATTTTTGGTAGGGCGGGAAACCTCGAAATTATCTGAAGCAATGTCACCACCAGTTAAATTAGCAGTCCCAGATACAGAGCCCTACCAAATGTCACGGCGTCATTTCTCCATCGAAAAAGAGGGTGACAATATCATTGTCCGTGATTACGGAAGCCACAACGGTACGATTGTAAATGGTTTTAGTTTGGGAGGTGGCAGCACAACTTTTCGTGCTGTTTTAACCCCTGGTGAAAACCACATTATTGCGGGGACATTTATTTCAAAATTCTGGTTTACTTGCCTAGTTTAATTAAAAACTTTAAATGAAATATCCTTGAACTAAGTATAGCAACAACCACATGTGCAGAGAGTGTTTCTGATTCGTAAATGAAAAAGTTAGAAATGATGCGGCTAGAGGAAATATAAGAAGATGGCTATTAGCGACCCAAACATTTGGCACGGCACCACAATCCTATCCGTACGAAAAAATAATGAGGTAGTGATTGCAGGTGACGGACAAGTCAGCCTAGGACCTACAGTAATTAAAGCGACCGCACGTAAGGTTCGCCCGCTCGGTGACGGGACAGTTATAGCTGGGTTCGCGGGCGCTACAGCTGACGCTTTTACGCTTTTTGAACGCCTCGAAGCGAAACTCGAACAACATCCTGGGCAATTAACACGCGCCTGTGTCGACCTGGCCAAGGACTGGCGGACAGACCGCTATCTTCGGCGACTTGAAGCCATGATGGCGGTTGCGGATAAAGATGTGTCATTGGTAATGACCGGAACAGGCGATGTCCTTGAACCTGACCAGGGTCTTATTGGCATCGGATCCGGGGGTTCATACGCGTTAGCCGCAGCCCAAGCGCTGCACGACCTTGAGGGTTTAGGAGCCGAAGCCATCGCGCGCAAGGCCATGTCTATTGCTGCAGGTATATGCGTGTATACAAACACAAATTTAACAATCGAAAGTTTATCATAAGGTGAGTAGTTTTAGCCCCCGAGAAATAGTATCTGAGTTAGACCGTTTCATAATTGGCCAAGGCGATGCCAAACGTGCCGTTGCCATCGCACTCAGGAATCGCTGGCGGCGGCAGCAACTCAAAGATGACCTTCGCGAGGAGATTTTACCTAAGAATATTCTTATGATTGGGCCAACCGGCGTGGGGAAAACTGAGATTGCTCGGCGGCTTGCTCGGTTGGCGCAAGCACCTTTTGTGAAAGTAGAAGCAACCAAATTTACAGAGGTAGGCTACGTCGGCCGAGATGTTGAACAAATTGTCCGCGACTTGATGGAAGTTGCAATCCATGAAACCCGGGAAAGGATGCGAAAAGATGTAAAAGCAAAGGCTGAGCTCGCCGCCGAAGAACGCGTAATTGAGGCATTAGTCGGAGAAAATGCCGGCGAAGAAACTCGGCAGAAATTTCGGAAGATGTTGCGCGAGGGGGCGTTGGACGAGCGAGAGATTGAACTTGACCTAGCAGATAACTCCGGTGCCGGGTTGCCAACATTTGAGGTCCCCGGCATGCCTGGGGCGCAGATGGGTATGCTCAATCTTAATGATATGCTTGGTAAGGCGTTCTCCGGACAAACTAAAAAACGCAAGCTTACCGTTTCAGAATCGCACGAGGTATTAGTCGCCGACGAAAGTGACAAACTCCTAGACGAAGAGACAATTCTCCGCGAAGCCACCATTGCTGTTGAACAAAATGGAATCGTCTTTTTAGACGAGGTTGATAAAATATGTGCGAGTAGCGACCGCCACGGAGCGGACGTCAGCCGAGAGGGCGTCCAAAGAGACCTCCTACCTCTTATCGAGGGGACAACGGTCTCCACAAAACACGGCCCGGTAAAAACCGACCACATCTTATTTATTGCGTCTGGTGCTTTTCATGTTGCAAAGCCTTCAGACCTCCTTCCAGAATTGCAGGGGCGTTTACCTATCCGAGTTGAACTCAAAGCGCTAGAAGTAGAAGACTTAAAGGCAATTCTTGTGGAGCCTGAGGCAAGTCTAATTCGTCAATATATTGCGCTTATTAGTACTGAGGACGTTACGCTTGAATTTACCAATGACGCCATTAACGAAATAGCTGCTGTGGCGGCTGAAGTTAATCGGGCAGTGGAGAATATCGGCGCTCGGCGGCTACAAACTGTTATGGAGCGGCTGTTAGATGATATCAGCTTTACTGCGACCGATCGTGGTGGCGAGAAAATTATAATTGACGCGAAAATCGTTCGTGAACGAGTAAGCGACCTCGCCAAAAACGCTGATCTCAGTAAGTTTATTTTATAATCATCGCGCCCGGCGCAACAAAACGTAGAGCGCGCCAGCCCCTCCGTCCCGAGGCTTTGCGGTCGCAAATGCTAGAACACGCGACCTTACTACTGAGGAGTTTAACCAGCCCGGCGTTTCCTTGCGCAAAATGCCGCCTCCATCCGTTGTTCTTCCGCGACCAGTTATCACAATTACACAGCGTTTACCGCAGGTCTGAGAAGATACTAAGAAAGACATTAACGAAGAATATGCTTGCTCCCGTGTCATCCCGTGAAGATCAAGTCGGGCTTCGGGCCTCAACTGCCCGCGCCGCAACCGACCTAAGGTTCTTTTATCAAGATCAGCAGAGCGCCCAACGCCGAGGGGAGCTTTGTTTTGCCTGGGGTCTATTAATTGGCGCCCGTGAGCCAAATCGGGTTTTCTAGGCGAGATGGGTTTGGACACGGATGGCATAGTATAATGGTGTTGTTTTACTCCCTCACTTTGGCGCTGGACATCCTTCATTACTGAAAGGAAAAGCTCCTCATCGTCAGGCTTTAAACCAGCCCGTGATATTTGCCTCTTTTCATCTTTTAGATTTTTATTTGTCATAGCCTGACCTTACTTTGCCAAGCATCGTCGCGCCAAGAATTTTATGTCGTAGGAACCAAAACGTAATATCGTCCCCACTGATTCATATACCCTGCTCGTTTAGCCGCTTTACTACCATGACCAAAAAATATGTCCCCGCGCACAACTCCCTTTATCGCGCCTCCAGTGTCCTGTGCAATTAATAAACGTTGCAGAGGCCGCTCCGCCGCAAGCGGGTCCATGGTATCCAACCAAATTGGCACACCATAGCTTATGAACTTAGGGTCCACGGCCAGGCTGCGACCAGCAGTTAAAACCACGCCCTGCGCGCCCACCGGCCCACCGCCCCTCACAAGCCGAAAAAAAACATACCGGGCATTAAGCTGCATCACTTCGCGCGCTTGAACCAAATCCTGGGACAACCAAGAGCGAATTGACTGCATCGAAATATTCGCCTTTTTAAGCAAGCCTCGCTTCATCAAAATCTTCCCAATTGCCGTATAGGGGTGCCTATTATGACCCGCATAGCCGACGCGTATTATTTTATTATTGGGCAACCGGATACGACCAGACCCTTGTATGTGCAGAAAAAATGCATCAATAGGATTGGCAATCCATGCGATAGTTTTTGCAATATTTTTTATAGCTCCCCGATCAATTTCCCGCCGGGAGAAATACCGATCAGTTTTCTCCCTTAAATCATAAGGAGGCATATAAATCGGTGTCTGAAATTCACCATACCGTCTAAGCGCACCCCTAATTTCTGGCTCAAAATATCCAGTAAACAACCCAACGGGGGCTAGAGTGTTTTTGTTGCGAACGAGAAATGGTTGGAAGTTTTTTTCAAAAAATTGCCGGGCATATCTCGGTGCTTTAAACCTCTCTGGCTTCAGCTTTAAGCAGGTTTCTCTCCAGACCTTTAAAGACCCAAAGCGCTTTTTGACAAAAAAATTTGTGGCGGGTCTCCGTAAAAGTTGTAAACAGCTTTTTCTAAAAGGCTCTAATGCTTCAGCATGATTATCTTGAGACCAGCCTGGGAGTTTGCTAAAGGAAACGGGCCTTAACGAAATGTTTTCTTTCGGGGGCGTGAGATTGGGACTTGAGCAACCAGCCAAAAAAATAAGGATTAAAACCGACGGCGCCTCTATAACAAATTTTTTAATTTTGACTTCTAGTTTCAACCAATCTCCAATTAGGATCACGCGCTCGGGTATTGCGCGCAAACGTCCATATATCAGTGACGGTTGTAATTTGATTTTCATCACCATCAATTGTCTTGCCAGAGGCATCTCGTACAACGTTGACCTGTTCTGAAACTATTTCAACAGTAATAAAGGCAGTTTCACCGCTAATACGTGCCTCTACTATATTTTCTTTTTTGATTCCAATAATTGTTGTTTCTAAGGTTTCTCCTGATTTTTCACGTTTGTCGATTTCTAAGGCAAAATTATCTAAAACCTCATTATTTAATAAGCCCTCCAAAGAATTTTTATCCCCCTCCGCAAATGCCTGGACAACAATTTCAAAGGCTGCCTTCGCACCCGAAAAAAAAGTTGTGGGTTCAAAAGAGGGATCAGCAGCCCTTATTTCGGCGAGGCCTAGAGCAATGGGATCAGCGGGTTTTGTTTCTGCCGCTGCCACATCTAAGTTCTTGGATTTTTTATCAGAGAGCTCAATGATATTGTCTTTTGGTTTAGTCTTGGCGCTACTTTCTGTAGGCGCATCAGGTGGGGGGCGTTGATGCCCCGTGCGACGACCTAAGACACTTCGTAGTCGCAAAACTAGAAATGCCGCTATCATCGCAAATAAAATAATATCGAGTGCTTGGAACCCGTCGCCCATTTTACTTTACCACTTAACCTGTTTTCCGATAATACCTATAATATGATAACACGAATAGCGATATTAAGTTATCGCGTCATTATAAAATATATAAGGTCGTTGAGACCAGAAACTAGGGTCTTCTATCTAAAATCGCAAGCATGACACGATTTGTCTTACTTATATTAATTGTTGTCCCCATCATTGAAATCGCCGTCTTCATCCAACTTGGCAGCGAAATCGGGATATGGAATACGATTATATTGATTTTACTTACCGCCATCATTGGGGCCTGGCTTCTTAAAGGGCAAGGATTAGCGACACTCCAGCGTGCTCAAGAAAATATTCAAAACCAAGTTTTTCCGGTTGCCGAAGTTTTCGACGGCCTCTGTCTTGCCTTGGCCGGGGTTTTGTTATTAACGCCAGGCTTTGTAACAGACGCCGGGGGATTTTTGCTTTTTCTTCCAAAATTTCGGGCTATGTTAAGAAGACAAATATCGATCCGATTGGAAAAATCAGAAAGAACACGGGTTTGGGTAAACCCTCAAAATTCGGCGCCAGAGGAAGGCGTCAAGCCAAATACTATTGATGGGGATTTCCGGGAGGTGGAACCGGAAGACGAACGTCCTAGACCCAGAATACCGCGCAATCAATGACCCGATTAGCCCCTTTAAAAGAATCGGGGATTTAGATGCCGATTCCTTGTCTTAAATATAAATCCGTGGTAGCGACGACCTATCTGATTTTCTGGAGAGTTTAATGGTTGAAATTCCTGCAAATCCGCCCGCAAAAACCGCGGATGCCGGACAAGACGATGAAGAGATATTCCAACCTCAAATCGGCATCGAGGTTCAATTTATAAAAGACTTGTCTTTTGAAAACCCAATAGGTTCCAACGCCACAGCGATGATGACACAGACTCCTGAGGTAAACGTTGAAGTGGCGACGAACGCCCGGCCACTTGAGGAGGGACAATACGAAGTATCAATAATTATTCGCGGCGAAGCGAAAACTTCGGAGTCAACGGTTTTTATTGTTGAGCTCACCTATGCCGGGGTTTTAACGATTTCAAACGCCCCAAAAGACGCCATTGGACCAATTCTGTTAATTGAGGGCGCCCGTCTTCTGTTTCCCTTTGCACGTAATATCGTTGCTGACGTAACCAGGGATGGTGGTTTCCCGCCACTCCTTATCAACCCTATAGATTTTGCACAGTTATACAGGGATCAGCATATGACCGAAGAATCGACAAACGGCGTTTCGCCTAATTAACAGTCGGCCAACCCAATTTAATCTTCCCAGATAGGGTTTTTTAGTTGGTTTATAAAGTCCTTATGAGCGATTAATTCCTCAGCCGTCGGTTGGTGAGGGCGCGGGTTTCGGTTAATGCGCTCTATTTCCTTTGAGTTTGAATCATCCAAAAAGGAATTAGCCAGAACTAGGCCAGGTTGCCGACCACCAATAAGTTCTAAATAAACTTCCGCTAATAGCTCCGCATCGAGCAGGGCGCCGTGTAGGGTCCGCGCTGTGTTATCAATTTCAAAACGACGGCAAAGCGCGTCTAAACTAGCTGGGGATCCAGGATATCTCTTGCGAGCCATTGACACCGTATCGATAGCTTGGATGCTGGGTAAAGGGTTGCGCTTGATCCTGACTAACTCCGAATTAATAAAACCCATGTCAAATGGTGCATTATGAATGATCAACGGTGCTGCCGCTATGAAATCCAAAAACCCATCCGCTATTTCCGAAAAACCTGGCTTGTCTGAGAGAAACTTATCGCTAAGTCCGTGCACTTCCTCTGCCTCACGCGGCATAGATACTCCTGGATTGATATATTGATGATATACCTGTCCCGACGGAAGGTGGTTGATCAACTCGACACAGCCTATTTCTACTAACCGGTCCCCATTTTTAGCTGATAGGCCTGTGGTTTCGGTATCCAATACGACTTCTCGCATCACATAAAATTCCTTGGGTTTTGGAAACTTCTGATAATCTTATAGAGTCGGTTTAGGGTGTGCCTTTTATTCAGCCCCGTAGGCACAACGAAATCGGCCCTTTTCTGCTTTTCAATATCGGGCATTTGCCGGGCAAGGGTTTTCGAAAGCCGAGCAGCGGTCATCCCGGCCCGCGCCATAACGCGCTGTTTTTGTATAAATTCCGGTGCCGAGACAACGATCGTAAAGTCACAAATTTGATCCGTGTTAACCTCATATAACAAAGGAACATCGAGAATACCGGCGATCCGGTTTTGACGCCGACAAGTTTTTATAAATTGAATCTGTTTAAGTCGAACTAGGGGGTGAATTATTTTCTCCAGCCGTTTTAATTCCTCTGTGTCGCCAAAAACTTTTTTGCCAAGGGCCGCCCGATCAACGGCATCGTTTATGACTACTCCCTCAAATTCGGCGCCTACTAGTGAGACCGCCTCTCCATCCCTCGCCAACATTCTGTGAACAAGCAAATCAGAATCACAAATTGGGAGGCCCAACCTGCGTAACATGAGCGATGCCGTCGTTTTTCCCATTCCAATGGAGCCGGTAAGCCCAATGATGACCGTCATATCAATTAGCGCCCCGATTTAAAATGTGCGTTCTTAAACCTTCCGTCACTACTGGCTCTTGACCAAACCAACTATGAAATCCCGGGCGGCCCTGATGCAGAAGCATCCCAAGTCCATCGACAACTGGGTTTCCACGCCTAGCCGCGCCTTTTAACAGCCCTGTCATCAGAGGGCTATAAATGATATCACTAACGATTGCTGAGGCTGGGAGTGCGTCTAAGTTTATTTCTAATTTCGGCTGGCCAACCATGCCTAATAACGTTGTATTTACGAGTAGCTTAACATCAGAAAGGACATCTGCTCTTTCTTTCCAATCAACTGTTATGATTTCACCGCCTAGGTCATCTGCGATCCGTTGTGCCCGCTCACGCGTTCTATTAACCAAATAGATTTTCCCAACCTCATGTTCCCGAAGCGCCGCCGTAATTGCCCGGGATGCCCCACCAGCGCCCAGCACAACCACCGTTTCTCCTTTTAGATCATCGGCGCTTGCGCAGGCCCCTAAAGCTTCAATAAACCCAAACCCATCGGTATTTTTTCCCTCAATAGAGCCGTCCTTCGAAATAACTAATGTGTTGATTGCCCCTACTCGCGCTGCGTTTTCCGAGATTCTGTCAACAGCGCTAATGGCCATTTCTTTGTGGGGAACCGTCAAATTTACGCCAGCGAAGCCCAGGGCCGGCAAAGAACGTATTGCGCGATGTAAATTATCCGGCTCAACGGCAAGAGGGATAAACACGCCGTCTATTTTATACTCCTTTAACCAATAGTTATGTAGTCGCGGAGAAAGAGAATGTTCGACCGGCCACCCGAAAACACCGGCCACTTTAGCCTTCCCTGAAATATTCATTCAGCCACCACTCCCTGTACCCGAAGATAATCGAGAAGTGCGAGTAAGGGTAAACCGAGGATCGTTGAGTAATCACCTGTAATCCTCTCAAACAGCTGGATTCCTGGACCTTCCACACGATAACAACCGGAACCAGAAAGTAGGTCGTCCTTCAAATTGGCGAGATAACTATCTAAGAAACCATTAGAGAAATTACGCATCCGCAAAAGAGCAACATCCGTATTATGCCAAAGCCGCTCACCATCTCTAGCCACCACGACGGAGCTAATAAGTTTATGTTCAGTGTTTCGGAGCAAACAAAGTTGCTCTCTAGCCTCAGTTTCGCTTTTTGGTTTACTAAGGACTGCATTCCCACACTCTAAAATTTGATCGGCCCCGATTACTAAGGAGCCGGCGGCTTTTCTAGAAATAACTAGCGCTTTGTTTTCCGCAAGAATCTCAGCTATGACTAAAGGGTCGCACTTTTCTGCTAAAAGAGACGACTGAATTTCTTCCTCATCAATATTAGCCGCTCGGCTTTCAAAAGAAATGCCAGCGGACACCAAGAGGGCTGCTCGTGTTTTGCTGCTGGAGGCAAGAATTAACTCATGCATTCTGTATCTCTTCAGTTAGTTGTGTTATAACTTAGCACGAATTTTTATAGTGGGACCCCAAACAATTAAATCATGCGAGCGGGTCTTGTTGAAAAGTCTCTGCATGCTTCTCAATTTTTGGGGATAAGATCGGGGTTTTAGTCCTTTCGGTCTACTTGAAAGGATTCCTCCTCATTTTCTTAACAGGTGTGCAACCTGTGGATATAAATATCCATAAGTGGTAAAACTTATCTATACCCATAAACTTTTTTATTAACATTAATTTTAATAAATATCATGTGCTGAAAAACAATGCGTTTTCAGGGCTTTTTAGATTAATGCTTGTTCAGTCCACAGGTTGTTAACAGGTTGTCCACAAATAGGTATGATGTGTATTGTTTAGATATTAATAATAATCCCCGCTTTCCTCGTTACCACTACAACTACAATTATATTATATATAGTATAGTAGTAGTTAGCCTGACATTGATAACTAACTTTGTTTAACCATTGTGTCTTTTTCTAATTCCGTTCTCAACGAAGCCCTCGGGGGCAAAGCATCTGAGAGACCACCCGTTTGGTTAATGCGCCAGGCAGGTAGGTATTTACCGGAATACCGTGAATTACGAAAAAACACCGGTTCTTTCCTTAACCTCTGTTATTCGCCGCGTTTAGCAGCGGAGGCAACTCTGCAGCCTATAAAACGATTTGATTTTGATGCTGCAATTATTTTTTCAGATATTCTCGTTATACCAGATGCATTGGGTCAATCCGTATCATTCCAAGAGGGAATAGGGCCTTTATTAGATTCCCTCACAGGTTTTGATGACCTTAAAAAACTTAATCAGAAGAAGATTAGTGATCGCCTCAACCCAGTCTATGAAGCCATCCAAATAACGCGTGAAAAATTACCCGAGGAAAAGGCTCTTATTGGTTTTGCTGGGGCGCCATGGACAATTTCTACATATATGATTGAAGGTGGCACCAGCCGAGACTTTTTGAAAACGAAAAGTTGGGCTTTTTCAAAACCATTAGAATTTAGTGGCCTCATTGACATACTTGTAGATGCAATTAGTGAACACTTGATTTCTCAGATAGAGGCAGGAGCTACCACATTACAAATTTTTGATAGTTGGGCAGGAATGCTGCCGGAACAAGAATTTGATCAATGGTGTCTTAAACCAATCAAAAAAATTGTTTATTGCGTAAAGGAGAAGCATCCAGGAATCCCCATAATTGTATTTCCAAGGTTAGCCGGCGAAGGATATATCAAGATCGCTGAAATAGAGGGGGTCTCCGCGGTCAGTTTAGATCAAACAGTTTCCCTAAATTGGGCTAAAAAAACCCTCCAGTCAAAAGTCACCGTGCAAGGAAACTTGGATCCTGTTTATCTCTTAGCCGGCGGCAAGGTTATGCGCGATGAAATTGCACGAATTTTAAAGGCGTTTAGTACTGGACCTTTTGTCTTTAATCTTGGACACGGTGTTCTTCCGACAACACCCCTCGAGCATGTTAGTGAGTTATGCAAATTTATTTCTGACTGGCCGGAGTTGGATGGCTAATGGTGCGGACCGCGGTTGTAATTTATAACTTAGGGGGACCAGATAAACTGGAATCGGTAGAACCCTTTTTATTCAATCTTTTTAATGATCCTTTAATTTTGCGTCAGAAGGCGCCAATACGTTGGATTTTAGCTAAGCTAATTGCAAACCGGAGAGCCCCGGTTGCTAAAAACATTTATGCACAAATTGGTGGGAAGTCACCGATTCTTGAAGAGACGCAAATGCAGGCTTCCGCGCTGGAAGAAGCTTTGAAAGGCGACAAATGCGCTATATATAGGGTCTTTGTAGCCATGCGCTATTGGCATCCCTTCGCGGAAGAGTGCTTAAATCAAGTGAAGGAATTTGCACCAAATAATATCATTCTTTTGCCTCTATATCCTCAATTTTCGACAACCACCACACAGTCTTTTTTGAGAGAATGGAGCTCAAGAGTGAAAGAGCAGGAAATTGATCTACCGACTTCTATGATTTGTTGTTACCCGAAAGAAAAAAACTTTATTTCAACCACCGTTAAAGCAATCCGAGGAGAAGTCGAAAAATTGAGTGTTCCTTTAACCAATCTAAAGATTTTATTTTCAGCACACGGGATACCTAAAAAGTTTGTTAAAGACGGAGACCCCTATAAAAACCATGTTATGCAGACCGTTAATGCTATTATAGGTGACCTTGCCATCGCTCATTTAGATTATGTAGCCTGTTATCAAAGCCGGGTTGGGCCAGTTGAATGGTTAAAGCCCTACACTGATACGGAAATTTTAGAAGCAGCAAATAAAGAGAAAACCATAATGGTCGTTCCGGTAGCTTTTGTTTCCGAACACTCAGAAACCTTAGTTGAACTTGACATTGAATATCGCGAACTCGCTCTAAAAAATGGTGCTAGCGGGTATATTCGAATACCAACGGTTGGAGTAAAAACAGACTTTATTAAGGGACTAGCAGAGATGGTTAAAATGGCCGGGGCTCAAACCGAGGGGGTCACAAATTTAGGGGGCGAATTATGTGATAGATCATGCTTAGCCTGCCCTCTTTTGTAGCGTGTGGTTAGGATGGAATGGTTGGTGTCGTTTTATCCCTGGACCAAGGCGCTTCATATTATTTCGGTGATAGCGTGGATGGCGGGGATGCTCTATTTGCCGAGGCTGTTTGTTTATCATAGTCGTGCGCGAATTGGCTCCGACAAGTCCGAAACCTTTAAAGTGATGGAAAGGCGGCTTCTTTACGCCATAATTCATCCTTCAATGATCGCGAGTCTTGGCTTTGGAGGGCTGCTCCTGATAACTCCAGGTGTAATAGATTGGAGTGCGTGGTGGATATATATGAAGTTAGGGCTCATTCTAATTCTATTGGGGGCCCAATGGGTTTTTTCTTGTTGGCGAAAAAACTTCGAGGAAGACCGAAATACAATCCAAGCCAAAACATTCCGTATAGCTAATGAAGTACCAACAATTCTCATGATCGGTGTAGTTGTTTTGGTTGTTATAAAACCAGGACCTTGAAAATATTGGCCAACGTGTATGAATTAACGCGATTGACACCATGATTTTAATAGGCTAAGCATCAAACAGACGTCTCTCCGGCCTTAAATAAAAAGTGCTCTTCATAAAATCCGATAAATTGATGCCCGCAATGGCTGCTACGGTGTCGTATTAACCGGCCATTTTTATTAACCCCAAGTAATATCCAATTATAGAGCCCCAAAGAAACCCATGAATTTACAGGAACTTAAGAAAAAATCCCCCGCAGAACTTTTGAGTTTTGCAGAGGAGTTGGAAATCGAAAACGCATCTACGATGCGCAAACAGGAAATGATGTTTGCGATTTTAAAACGGCTAGCAGAAAACGACGTGGTAATCTCCGGAGACGGAGTTCTCGAGGTCTTGCAAGACGGCTTTGGGTTTTTGAGAGCGCCAGAGGCCAATTATCTCCCCGGCCCAGATGACATCTATGTATCACCCAGCCAAATACGGAGATTTAGTCTTCGGACTGGGGACACAGTAGAGGGGGAAATTCGTTCCCCGAAAGACGGGGAGCGGTACTTTGCTCTACTCAAGGTTAATAAGATTAATTTTGAAGATCCCGAAAAAGTGCGTCATCGAATTAATTTTGACAACCTCACGCCACTCTATCCCGAAGAAAAGTTTACTCTGGACCACGACAATCCAAAAACCAAGGATTTAACGACACGTATTGTCGATTTAACTGCGCCCCTTGGAAAGGGCCAGCGTGCTTTAATTGTGGCGCCACCGCGGACCGGTAAAACCATGATGTTACAGTCAATAGCGCACGCTATTACTGAGAATAATAAGGGCGTTTATTTAATAGTTCTGTTGATTGATGAACGCCCAGAAGAAGTGACGGACATGCAGCGATCTGTGGATGGAGAGGTCATTAGCTCAACGTTCGATGAACCAGCAACTCGCCACGTTCAGGTAGCTGATATGGTAATTGAAAAAGCCAAGCGGCTCGTGGAGCATGGGCTGGATGTCGTCATACTTCTTGATTCTATTACCCGCCTAGCCAGAGCCTATAACACTGTTGTGCCGTCGTCCGGCAAGGTGTTAACCGGCGGTGTAGACTCTAACGCCCTGCAGAGGCCTAAACGGTTTTTCGGCGCGGCAAGAAATATCGAGGGCGGTGGATCTCTTTCAATTATTGCAACCGCTCTAATTGATACTGGATCTCGGATGGATGAGGTTATTTTTGAGGAATTTAAAGGAACCGGTAACAGTGAAATCGTTCTAGATCGAAAACTCGCTGATAAACGGACGTTCCCCTCTATGGATATTGCTAAGTCGGGCACTCGAAAAGAGGAGTTGCTTATTGAAAAGGGCGATCTTTCTAAGATGTGGGTTCTTCGGCGCATTCTTAACCCAATGGGCACTGTAGACGCTATGGAGTTTTTGCTAGAGAAGATGAAGGCTACAAAAAATAATGCGGATTTCTTTGATTCTATGAATCAGTAGAAACGTCTTTTAAATGGCGGGGCTAAGGAATTAGAATTGTCGACCCTGTTGTTTTCCGGCTCTCAAGATCTCTATGGGCTTTGGCAGCGTCCTTAAGTTCGTAACGCTGGTTTACGTGAATTTTTACCACCCCCTTGCGGACCACGCTGAAAAGCTGGTGGGCTAAGGATCTTAACTCCTGGTTTGTTGCGATATAGTGATTTAACATCGGACGGGTCATAAAGAGGGACCCTTTTTGGAGAAGCGTAAGGGGTGAAACCGGAGGAACCGGTCCAGAGGCGTTCCCATATGTAACCCAGATCCCTCGGGACTGAATGCAATCAAGAGACGCAGGGTAAGTGCTTTTTCCAACGCCATCGTAAACAACAGGAACGCCGGCGCCTTTGGTTAGGCGGTCGACTTGCTGCACAAAACCTTGTTTCGTATAGATGATAGCGTGATCACAACCATTTCTTCTAGCAAGGGCGGCCTTTTTGCGGGAGCTTACCGTCCCTATAACGGTTGCCCCCAAATGTTTCGCCCACTGGCAAAGAATCAGGCCTACGCCCCCGGCGGCGGCATGTATTAACACCGTCTCACCTGCTCTAGGACAGTAAATGCGCTTCAATAACATGGCGGCTGTAAGCCCCTTTAGCATCATAGAAGCCCCTTGCTCGTCTGAAATGCCCTTGGGGATTTTGACTGCACGCTCAGCGGGGAAAATCCTTTTTTCGGCATACGAACCAATTGGGTCAGAACAATAGGCAACCCGGTCACCAGCTTTTAGTCTTTTTACACCTTCACCGACCTCTTCGACTATGCCGGCACCTTCTACGCCAGGTGTAAACGGCGTAGGGATGGGGTAGAGTCCCTTTCGATGATACGTATCTATAAAATTTAAGCCCACGGCCGTGTTGCGAATAAGTGCTTCGCCTTTTTTAGGTTTTTCTATGTCCACCGCTTGCCATTTAAGAACGGAGGCAGGGCCTGCTTTATGAATGCGAATGGCGCGAGTCAAATTTTTGCTCCCATGTATGGTTATTGGATGCTCAAACAGAAATACACCAGCCCTAGATGGCGATTAGCTCAATGCGGATTTAAACAGACCTGCTGAGCGACTATTAGCTAGGTCCGCAGAGGCCTGATCATAATTCGCTCCACCAATCCGAGCGAAAGCGTGATCGACGTCGGCGTAGGTGAAAAGCGTTAGGTTTCCATTTTTTGAAAATGCGTCGGCAATCGCGGCTTGCGATTCTGGTGGACAAAATCCATCGTTTTCCGCGATATGAAACATGGCTGGATTTTTGACATGCTCAGCATATGGAAGATATTCATCGATCTGAACGGGATAGTAGCCAACGGTGGCGTCTGCATCGGACATACAGGCCATTGAATATGCAAGGCTGCCACCAAGACAATACCCCACACACCCGACCTTACCAGAGCAGTCCGCTAGGTCACGAAGGTGGGTAACTGCCGCCTGAAGGTCGGCTTGTCCTTTTTCAAAATCTGGAAGGAACTTATTCATATATTCAAAAGCTTGGTTCCATTCCTCGTCGGTTTTGTCAGTGAGTTGTATACCGGGCTCAATCCGCCAAAAAAGATCGGGACAGATCGCGACATAACCTTGTGCGGCATAGGAGTCGCAGAGATCTCGCATCACTTGATTCACACCAAAAATTTCTTGTATGACGACTAGGCCCGGTCCGGACCCTGTTTCTGGTTTGGTGATATAGGCGTTAAAATTCCCGTCGGCGCCCTCTATTGTTATTTCACCCATTTTAAGCCTTTCTATTTTCCTTAAGCATGTTACAAAAAATTAACTTTAGTTTACTTCGGCGAGAACGTTATGTCATCGAAAAGACAGTCTTTAGTTTGCAGGCCAAGGCGCATGGTAATTCTGATCGTTGTGCTCGATTGTGTTGATAAAGGCCAGCCCAATCTCCCTTTTGTTTTTTTGGGCTAGGGGCTGGGTCATTTCTATGAGTTTTTCACGGGGCCAAAAATTTTGATACCCTAAGTCAGAGTATAAAGATTGCTCTGGTAAGGAGGCGCCATAAATTATTGCGGCGTTGTTTTTTCGTAGTGTTGATGGAAGGGCTTTTGCTAGTGGTAACCCTTGGGATGCGTTGTTGCCAATTGCGATAAGATCAATGCTTTTGTCTAAGGTGGCTATCTCCGCTTGGAGGTGCTTTAGGTCAACTTTGTCCCAATTCATTTCCTCGCGGTCGGATTCCTGCTTCGTAAGGTGTGTGGGATATTGATGCGGTGTTACATATGCGCCCCTGGAGTTCACGAGACGCAACCATTTTAAGGCTGGTTCAGCAACAAAGGCGTCGAGGGTTACCTCGTTGTCTAAGATTAAAACAGTGTAGCATTGATTTAACTTTTGATTTGTTTCTGAATTAATTGACATTTGTTTTTATCGTCCTAATTTTTTGATGGTGCGGCTTTCGTGTTTAAGTAAAAATAATTTGGTATTTATTCCGTTGGCTCCGGTATAGCCAGTAAGGCGTCCGTTACTTCCCACAACTCGATGGCAAGGTATAATGATTGGGATGGGATTACGACCACAGGCACCGCCCACCGCCCTTGGAGAGGACTTGACGGCTTGGGCTATGTCTCTATAGGTCCTAAGTTCCCCGTAGGGAATGTCTAAAATTTTTCTCCAAACCTTTCTTTGAAACGGTGTTCCCTGTGGTTCTAACAGCACAGTGAATTCTGTTAATTCCCCGCTGAAATATTGGGTTAACTCTTTTGTTCCTAAAAGTAGTGTTTTTGTCTTCTGGCTTGAACAGCTTTTCCGCCATTCCAACGAAGAGATAGCGCATCCGGACGCAACAAGGGTCAACAAACCAACCGGTGAATTAAAGACGAGTTCCGGCATTTTGAAATCTCAGAGCGGTCCCGCAAGTCGAGCTGAAAAACTATCTGCATCTGTAATGGGAAGTGAGCAGGTTTCCCCTACACACACATATGCCGTAGCTGAATTGTCTTTTTGTTTTTTTCCAAAAGCTGGGTGGTTTTGGGGAAAGTCCCGATCTGGTGGAATTATAGAAACAACTTTGTTGCTGATATTGGTCTGGTAAACAGCGTCGAGAAAAGCGTTACATGCCGGATCATTACGTAGGCCAATGATGGATATCTGAACGGCACATTGCAGAAACTCTGCGGAATTCATCAATGTCGCGTATGGGAAAAAATTTTTATTAAGCTCACCGGAGAACGCGGCAATAACTTGATCGGCCCAGGCCCTATATTTTTTATTCCCTGTTAGGAAATACAGCCGAGAAAGATTGGCGACCATAACGCCATTGCTACTTGGTGTGGCGGCATCTGTTGCGGACTTCGTTCTTACGATAAGGGCTTCGGCATCATTGGCGGTATAAAAATATCCCCCTCCCGCTTCATCCCAAAAGTGAGCTGTGGCTGTACTTGTCCATTGTTCTGCAGCCGCAATATAATGTTTTCTTCCGGTTATTTCATATAAAGTCAATCCCGCACGGATCATACCCGCATAGTCGTCGAGTGTTGCGGCATGATTAACTTTACCGTCGCGATAGACGTGGAAAAGCGTTCCTTTTGTGGTCATAACACGCGTCACAAAATTAAACGCGCGTTCGGCTGCGGAAAGCCATGATGGTTCATTGAAGACGGCGCTTGCATGGGCAAGTGCAGAAATCATAAGCCCGTTCCAGTCGGCAAGCACCTTGTCGTCCCAGCCTGGTCGGATTCGTTTGTTGCGCTCTAATAATAATTGCTTGCGGCATTCGGCTAAAATTTTTTCTTCCCTAGAGGAATATGCGCGGTCATTGTTTGTCCGGTTCAGGATATTTTTGCCCTCCCAGTTGCCTGCCTTTCTGACGTCATAGGCCGCTATAAAGAGAGGGGCATGGGGTCCCAGGATGCTGGTAATTTGGGATTCTTCCCAGACATAAAATTTTCCTTCTTCCCCTTCACTGTCGGCGTCGAGTGTTGCGGCGAAACCACCTTCAGGGGTAACCATTTCGCGTAAGATCCAGGCAGCTGTTTCCTTCGCTCGACACTGGAATAGCGGCTCTTTAGTTTCCTGCCAGATCCAGGTTAAGAGGTCGAGAATCTGTGCATTGTCGTAAAGCATTTTTTCGAAGTGAGGGACCAGCCATATAGCATCGGTAGAGTAGCGTGCATACCCGCCCCCTAGATGATCAAATATTCCGCCTTGCGACATCTTTTTTAAAGTAATGATAACTATATCTTTAAGCTCTTCTCGGCCGCACCTCTTATATGTTTTTAATAAAAGTTCCAATATGGAAGGATTGGGAAACTTGGGTGGGCCGCCGATCCCACCATTAACTGTGTCGTACTCTTGGGCAAGACGTCGGGCGGCCCGTTCAATGGTTTCCAAGGTGATCGCTGGGCCCCGCTCGGAGGTTCCAAGGGTAGACAAAGAAGCGTTTAAGGTCGTAACGTTTTGGCTTATCGCCTCCTGATTTTCTGACCAGTACTTATTGATTGTGTTTATGATATCAGGAAAACCTGGGTTTCCGTTTTTCCGCTCTGGTGGAAAATAGGTGCCTCCCCAGAATGGCTCACCTTTAGGGGTTAAGAACATGGTGAGTGGCCACCCACCTTGGCGGCCTAAGGCCTGCAGGGCATGTTGATAAATTGTGTCAAGGTCCGGCCGCTCTTCCCGATCAACCTTGATATTGATAAAAAGATCATTCATTTTCATTGCGATAGCTTTGTTCTCAAAACTTTCATGAGCCATCACGTGGCACCAGTGGCAAGCTGCATAACCAATTGACAATAATATTGGTTTGTTTTTCGATGTAGCTTCGGCGAGTGCTTCTGGGCCCCAAGGCCACCATTCAACGGGATTGTCGGCGTGCTGCAAAAGGTATGGGCTGGTTTCGTCGAAAAGGCGATTTTTAGCCATAAATAAGCATGATCCTTCATGGGTTTTA
>MDSW01025485.1_pt1 | contig 21210 bp, 13 predicted proteins | sample 811171 | NCBI WGS metagenome assembly MDSW01 (sample SAMN05326641, study PRJNA326480) | marine metagenome | isolation source: seawater | place: Atlantic Ocean: North West | collected 2012 | reverse complement strand
GGGGGGGAGGGAGGGGGGAGAAGCGGCGGCGCGAGGGCGAGGGGAAAGGCCCGCGCGAAGCGACGGCGAGGATCGATATCCCGGACGACGAGATGTCCGAGTGAGACGACGCGAGAGACGGCGCGCGCGCGCGCGAGGAAAGGACGAACATCGGTCGCCGGGACGGGAAGGCGATGGATTCTTCGCCGGGCGCGTCGTCGGATGAGGGTCTATTGTTGTTTGCAGTCCACGTCTCCGTCCTCCGGCGCGGCGACGCGCATGCGCTGCCTCTCGACCTTCTCCTCCACCTCCGCCGCGAGCGCCTCCGGGGGTTTCTTGTACGTCACGATGAGCGTGTTGTTTTTCCAGTCCCACTCCAGCGCGCCCGGGTCGAGGTCGAGGCCCAGCACCGTCATCTCCGGCACGTCGAAGCGCTTGTAGAACTTCTTGTTGCTCGTGCGGATGACGATCTTCGCGTCCGCCGCGTCGACGGCGACGGCGTACGTTTCCTTCGGGTACGGGAGGTTCCTCACGCGCCACACGAACGCGCTCGGGGTGTCCACCGATCGCGCGAACGTCGGGTTCGCGCCGCTCTCGATGAGCGTCCCGGTGTCCGCGCTGAACACCCGCGGGGGCTCGCCGACGAGATACTCCCACGCCCCGTCCTTCCCCAGCGCGCTCCGCCCGCGCCGCTTCCGCACCAGGAGCTCGTCCGTGCGCAGATCGAACTCCTCCACGAGCTCCGAGCCGTCGTCGAACGTCGTGTGCACCTTGCGCCGGCCCCCCTGGTTCAACGACGTCGAGGTGCCGCCCTTGCGAAACATGACGCGAGGGAACGCCGCGGAAGCGCGCGGCCGCGAGCCCGCTCGACGATACCCGGGACGCGCGCGCGACGGAGGAGTGCGCGGAGGGGGCGCGGAGGTCAACGAGCGTTTGTCATTTTTCGATCGTGCGCACGACCCGATACCCGACGACGGTTCGGCGATGAGCCGGATGATGACCCGCCGCGCGTCGCGTCCCGCGAGGAGGAAAAATGGAAACGCGACGCGGGAAGTCATTTCTTTGAGTCATAGACCGTCAAACCAGTCTCGACTCCGATTTTCGTTTCTGCCACTCGCTTCCCTCCAGCCTGGAGGGTCGCGCCCGTGGTGCGTCGTTGTCACATGCGTCGAATTCTCCCGGGTCGGTCCCCGGCTCTATCCTCCCGCGCTCTCGCTGGGATCGCGCGCAGTCCGCCTCGCGCGCCCCTCGCCCCTTCGCGCCTCGCGGTCGCTTCGTCGCGCTCGTTTCGCGCTTCGCCGCGTTCGCGATGGGGAAGCCCGCCTGGCTGTACCGCCCGGCGGGTGTCAACGATCGGCAGCTCACCAAGGCTGAGCACGGGCACTGCCTCGCGACCGGGGGCAGCCCCTGGTCGCCGGACTCGCGGTGGATCGTCTTCGACACGCGCAGCGACGCCGCGGGCGAGGTGTTCGACGCGGACGAGATCCAGGCGGTGCACGTGCCGAGCCGCAAGACGCGGACGCTGTTCCAGACGAGCAACGACGCGGTGTGCGGGGAGGCGAGCTTCAGCCCGATCGCGAACGAGCGCACGATCGTCTTCGTGCACGGCCCCGAGAACCCCACGGGGGCGTGGACGCACGCCCCGCACAGACGCTTCGGCGCCCTCGTGGACGTCGCGCCGAGGCTCAGAGGCCGCGCGAAGAAGCTCCCGACGTCGAAGGGCGGCGGCGCCGGCGCCTCAGGCGCCGGCGCCGGCGAGTCGGAATCGGTCTCCGCCGACGATCCGTTCGACGTCGCGTCGTGCGACCTCGTCTCCGACGTCGGCTCCGTCTCCACGACGCCCACGAAGCGACCGTTCGGCGGTTCGATCGCGGGATACCTGAGGAGTAGTCGCGCCGCCCCTTCCTCACCCAACAACAAATCGAGCACTAAGCCCGCGCGCCCTCGCGACGTCAGCGCTTCGTTCCCGCGTAAGACTCTTGATGCTCGGGATCTTCTCCCCGACCAATCCGGTCGCTTCACCGCCGGCGCGCTTCGCGGGGGCACGGCGCGGCACGTCTTCTCCCCCGACGGCGCGATGGTCGCGAGCTCGTACGAGGACGCGGTTCTGTTGCGCAACGGCGCGTTACCCGCGCAGTACAGCGACGTGGAGACGAACCACCGCGCGGTCGCGGTGACGTCCTTGGCGGGCGGCGGCGTGGACGTGGAGACGGAGGAGCACCCTCGCAACCACGCCGGCGCCGGGTTCACGGTGGTGGCGTCGCGGCACGCGTCGGGCCCGAGCGCGGCGCTCGGAACCGACGAGGTGACGCGCGCCAGCGACGCGTGCTGGGTCGGGAGGAGGGGGTACATGCGCTCGGACGCGCAGGAGGGCGGGGGCGGGTGGCAGGGCCGCGCGGTGGCGTTTTTGGGCGAGGTGGCGAGGCCGCCGCCCGCGAGCGCGGAGGGGCCTGAGAAGACTCGCGGCGCTCGCGGGGGGCGGTCGAAGAAGATGGGGGACTCGTCCGCGCGCGGCCTGCCCGGGACGCACCTCGAGCTCTTCGTCCTCGACCTCCCCGCGGATCCCGCGGCGCTTCGCGCGGCGGCTGGTCTGAACGCGCCCTTAGCCGGCACGGAGACGACCCGGCCTCGCCCCCCTCGCGGGTGCGCGCAGCGCCGCGTCACGCGGACGGACCGCCGGGTGTTCCCCGGCGTATGCGCGGGGCCCAGGAACGCCGCCGAGGGCGGCGGCGGCGAGGACGCGGACCCGTGCGGCGCGAGTAAGGGCAACAGTAAGTCCCGCGCGACGCCCGGGCCCAGGTTCACGCCCCGGACGAGCCCGGACGGTCGGTTCGCGTGCGTGTGCGCGATGGACGACTCGGGCGTCCCTCAGCTCTACTTGGTTCGCGTCGACGGCGACGCGGACGGCGCGTTGCTTCCGGTGACGCGGCTTCCCAAGCCCGGCGTGCAGAGCGCGTTCGCGTGGTCCGACGACGGCGCGAACATCGCGTTCGTGCACGACGGGTCGGTGTGTTTGGTGCGCGCGCCCGGTCCGAAGCTGACCGGGGTCCACTCGAGCGGGATCGGGAACGGGTCGCAGTCGTCGACGGCGTCGGCGCGGGCGTTTTTCAAGCGCGCCGCGCGCGGGCCCGATCAGCCCGCGCCGCCGTGGGCGAACCGCGCGACGCGGCTCACGCGGCGCCGGTTCGGGCCGGAGAGGCCTCGGCCGGAGAGTTTGTGGTTTTCCCCGTGCGGCGAGCACGTGGCGTACGTGCGCCGGGTGATTCGGCGCGGCGTCAAGGCGCCGAAGCTTCGGGGGCGGCCGTTCGAGGACGAGGGCGGCGACGAGGACGGCGACGGCGTGAGCGACTGGTTCAACCAGGTGTGCGCGGTGAGCGTCAAGCCGCGGCTCCGCCAGCCCTTCCGCGCGGTGAAGCGGTTCGTCGACGGCGGCGCCGCGGGGATCGTCGCCGTCGTCACCGGCGTCGCCGCGCACCACTCGTACGTCGTCGTCACCGCCGCGCTGCGGAGGCGCGCGCTCGAGAGACTCCGAGCGGCGGCGAACCTCAAGCTCGATAAACCCGCGCCCAGAGCCGCGCCGAAGGAGGCGTGGGAGAGCTTCGCGAAGGATATCGACGGCGCCGCGAGCGTGCTGCAGGCGAAGCCGAGGGCCAGCCCGAAGGACGCGTGGGGGAACTTCGCCAAGGAGGGAAACGCAGAAGGCGAGGGGAAAGGGGGCGGCGCGAAGAAAAAGCACTCATAGAGGGAAAAAGAACGCGTGAATATCTCATATACGAGTATACCGAAGCTTCGTACTATACTTCGGAGGAGCTACTGCGAGTACTTCGAGCGCGCGCGTTCCCGCGAGGGAGGAAGCACGCTCCCGAGGGCGCCCCGAGTCGAGCCGGACGTGAGTGATGCTCCGGCGCTCAAAAAAGAACGACGCGTCCGTCGTCTCCGCCGACGTCATCGTTCGTCCGCGCCGAAGGGCGTCGCGTCGCCCCGCGCGATGGCGGCGAGGCCCTCCCTGTACGTCGGGAACATCAGTCTCACCCCGAGCTCGCGCTTGATGCGATCGTTCCGGACGCGCTTCTCCGCGACGCCGCCGCCCCCGGACCCCCGCGTCGTATTTTTCGCCGCGCCGGGGCCTCCTTCCCCCCCGCCCTCCGCCGTCCGCGCGCGAGCGGCGTCCTCGCCCGCCGCGCCCGCCCCCCGGATCCGGATCCCGGTCCCGTCCTCCGCCCCCGGAGCCCCGTCGTCGACGTCGTCGCCCGCGAGGAGCCGCGCCGCGTACGCCATCGCCTCGCGCCTCGGCGCCGGCGCGTCGTCCACGACGTTATACGTCCGCCAGGTACTCCCGTCGGCTTCGACGAAGTCGTCTCGCCCCGCCGCCCCTTCCCCCTCCCCTTCCCCCGCCGCCTCCACCTCCGCGCGGATGCTCGCGCAGAGCGTCGCGACGACGTCGCCCACGTGACACCGACTCGTGAACCTCCGAGACGCGCGCGGGGAGGGTTCGAACCCCGCGCCGCCGCCGGGTTCCCCGGGGGCAGTACTCGTTCGTCTCTTCGGGTCCCTCCGCTCCGCCGCCCTCTCCCCCACCCGAGGAGGAAGGAGGACCTTCTCTCCCCTTCCCTCGGCCGCTTCCGACGCTTCTAAGCGCGCTGCGTCCCTCCTCGCGGCTTCGAGCGCGGACCTCCCGGGGCCGTAGATGCCGCCGAGGCGGAACACGCGGAGGAGGGTTCCCTTTCCCTCGCGCCCGGCGCCTCGTCTCCCCGCGAGAGAGAAGAATTCCCTCCACGCGTTCTCCGCGTCGAGCCGCGCGACCGCCTTGGGCGCGGTCGGCGCGAGGCCTCGCGTCGTCTCGTCCACCCACGCGCCGCCGGCGTCGCCGTACACGCTCGTGCTGCTCAGATACCCGAGCCATCGCAGCGGAATAATCGCGGCGGAATCATCATCCCCGGCGGCGTGGACGACGACGTTCCCCTTCCCCGGTGCCGCCGCCGCGAGCGCCTCGTCCACCGCCTCGAGCTTCTCGCGCAGGGCGGCGACGCACGCGGGGTCCGCGAGGACCGGGTCGCGGTCGAAGTCCGCGACCGGGGGCACGGAGTTGAGGACGTGCGTGGCGTCGCGCAGCGCGTCGAGCGCGTCCGGGCGGAGCGCGACGCCGTCGTCGGGGCGCCAGACGTGGGCGTCGACGCCGCGCGCGGCGAGGGACGCCGCGCGCTCGGCGTCGCGGACCGTGCCGGAGACGCGCCAGCCCGCGCGGAGGAGGACGTTGGCGAGGCCGAGGGAGGTGTACCCGAGGCCGAACACGAACAGCGCGCGAGGCGCGCCCGTGGACGGGTCGTGCGCGGGGGGGGGCGCGATGCGGGAGGCGGCGGCGGGAGCGAGCCGTCTCGGGCGTGCCGACCCGCCGCGCGGTGGAAGCCTCGGGAGGCGCCGACGCGCGGACGCGGGGGCGCGTAGGGGACGCGGGGCGCCGCGGGGTCGGGACGGGGGCGCCGAGGCCGCGGCGCCGCGCATCGCGAGCGACGACGCGAGACGCCGCGCGCACGAGGCCGGCGGCCCCGAGGCGCGCCCGCACGCGACGCGGAAAGTGCGACACGCCGGGGCGCGATTCGCGAGACACATTTGACGCGGACTACGATGGCTGTTTGGCTTTTGCCCGAGACGGCCTCGCGCGGATCGACCGATGATGACTCGCGAATCGACCGTCTACAAGTTAAACCCCGCCGATCGCGTCGGCTCGACGATTTTTCCCCGGCGATCCCGATTCCCCGATTCGGCAGCGGCCGCGCACAGCGCCCCGCGCACGCGCCGCGCCTTCGCCCCTCGCGCGCGCCCCACGCCTCGGGCGAGCTCGCGTCGCCCCCCGCGGCCGCCCCCCGCGTCGCACGCGCCCGTTCGTTCGGTTCGCCGGCGACGCCGACGTTCGCGAGGCCCCCTCGCGGTTCGATCGCGTCGCGCATCGTCCGGCGGTCATGGTGCTCTTCCCCGAGGCCCCCCCCGCGAACGCGTGGGAGCACGTCCTCGTGGACAAGATCTTCCAGAAGGGCGGCGACGGGTCCCAGGGCATCGCGCGGTACCTGTCCCGCCACGTCCGCGCGAGCGACCACACCCCCCCCGGCGCGATCCTGAACGCGGACTTCCGTCGCAGCATCGCGGAGCTCAACGTCGCGTGCGACGACGCGTCGTACGCCCGCGTCGCCGAATCCTGCGCGTTCGAGTCCGCGCTGGAGCCCCCCGGGCGGTCCCTCTCCGTGCGCGCGCTCGCGGACAGGCTCGCGAACTTGGCGCGGCACGGCGGCGGCCTCGCCGCGATCTACGCCCCCTCCGCCCCCTCCCCGCTCACGGGCGTCGAGACCAAACGCGTCCCGCTCTCGATCCACGAGGCGGCGCGATACGACGCCAAGCGAGGCAGCGTCAACGACCCGGACTACTACCCCCCCGACCGAGGCCTCCCGAGCTCGCCGAGGGCGCCCCCGGCGACCGCGGACCCGAACGGGATGCTCTACGACAACCCCGCCGGCGTGGGCGACTTCGTCGGCTCGCCCGGGAGGCGAGCGCCGAATGCGTCGTCGTCGTCGCCTCTCGACGGAGACCAGGGCGCCTCGTTCGCGTCCCCGCCGGCGACGAGACGCGCGAACGATTCGCCGTCGCCCGGGGACCCCGCGGACCCCGCCGGGCGCGCCTTCCCTCCCGGCACGAGCCCCGACCGCGAGGCGATGCGCGCGTTCGAGGCGCGCAAGAAGCGCGACGTCGAGGAGGGTCGCGTGAGCCCGGTGGGCGTTCCCCCCGCGGCGGAGACGCCGTTCAACTACGAGCCCGACCCCATGCCCGCCCTCGACACCGCGGAGAAGGTGGAGGAGGCGACCCGGGCGGCGCTGCTCGCGCGGACGTCCGACCGCGGCGTCGCGATGCGCATCCTGGGCGGCATGCACTCCAAGGGCGGGCGCCTGCCGGCGCACGAGAAGATCGACCTTGAGCAGTTCAAGAGGGCGCTGCTCCGCGTCAACGTCAACCCGGCGGACGAGCGCGTCACGCGCGCGGTGTTCGAAAAGCACGACGCCGATAAGAACGGATCGCTCGATTACCAGGAGTTCGTGCGGTACCTCCTCCCGGGGGACTTCGAGCCCACGAGCCCGCGGGAGTACCGAGCGAACTACCGCGGGTACGCCGCGAGGGCGGGCGCCTTCGTCCCCGGAGGCGGCGCGGCGGAGGCGGACGAAAAAGCGAAGGAGGCGGACGAGGCGGAGGCGTCGGCGCCCCCCGCGACGCCGTCGCGAGGACTCGGATCGATCGCGTCCGCGCCCTTCTCCGAGCCGTCGCGGCTTTCGGAGCCCGTGAGCCCCGCAGGGCGGCCGCTCGACCGCGGCGTCTCGGGCGGCTCGCCTCCTCGCGGCGCGCAGCGTCCCGGGATGCTCCAGAGGTCTCCGCTGAGCGGTCGCGACGCGCGCATGCACGGCTTGGCTCCCGCGTCTTCGAACGTCGCCGGGCGCGCGACGGCGGGCGCGCCGAGCTACAAGTCCGGCCTGTTCCTCGCGAACCCCGCCGGGGGCGACCACGACATGAGCACGCGCCGGATCGAGGAGGCGATCGTGACGAAGCTTCGCGGCGCGAACGGCGGCGACGCGACGGCGCGGCAGCTCGCTCGGCTTTTTCGCTTCTTCGACGAGGACGGCGCGGGGTTCGTGTCGAGCGAGGGTTTACGCGCGGCGCTTCGTCGTCTGAACGTGGACCCCACGGACGAGGCGTTCGAGGCGTTTCGCGCCAAGTACGACCCGACCGACACGGGCGCGTTCGAGTGGCGGTCTCTGGCGGCGACGCTCGTTCCGCCGTCGGAGCAGGAGAAGGCGGCGGCGGCGAAGCTCCGGGGCGGGAAGAGCGAGCGTTGGGGCTCGGACGGGCGCGGGCGCGCGGTGTGGGCCGGGTACGATAAGGCGGCGCTCGGCGCTCAGCTCGAGAAGATGCAGGAGCCGTCGACGTTCGACGACGGCAAGGCCGGGGACGCGGGGTACGTTCCGGTCACGCGGACCGTTCGCGAGCTCGAGCAGTTGCTCGCGGAGAAGACTCGTGAGCGGGCGAGCAACAAGGGCAAGGGCGCGCGCGCGTTTTGGAAGCACTTCGACCGCGACGGGAGCGGCGCGATGGACCGCGACGAGTTCGAAACCGCGCTCTTCCACTTCAACATCGTCCCGACCGCGGAGGTGATGGACGAGGTCATGCTCAAGTACGACGCCGACGGGGACGGGCAGCTGGACTACTGCGAGATGCTCAAGGTTCTGTGCCCGGAGGGGGACGCGCACCGCGACGCCGACACCGTCGCCATGCTCCGGAGACTCGACGGAAGCGGCGGCGGGGAGGCGCGGCGTTCGGAAACCCGAGCGCCGATCGAAGGGCCGACCCTCAGACCCTCGCCGCCCCGACCGGTGTTCGGCGCGCCGCGACCGGTGAACTTCGAGCAGAACACGACGAGGGTCACGGTCGCGGCGTTCCGGCGCATGCTCCTGGAGTGGATGTCGACGCGCGGGCGCGGCTTGCGCGGGTTGCGGAAGCTCTTCAAAGATTTCGACGCCGACGGCGGCGGCGCGATGGACCGCGAGGAGTTCGCGCGCGGGATCCAGCGCATGAACATCCACCCGAGGCCCGAGGACCTCACCGCGATCGTGAACCACTACGACGCGGACGGGAACGGCCGGATCGAGTTCGACGAGTTCGTGAGGAGCGTTCTCCCCGAGCACGAGCGCGCGGGGTACGACGCGGGCAACTGGCAGGCCATCGCGCACGCCGACCCGAAGCCGCCGAACATCATGCCCACCTCGCACATGCTGTACGGCACGCAGCTCGAGAGGCAGATCGCGGAGAAGGTGCTGCAGAAGGCGGACAAGGGCGGCAGCGCGCGGATGGTGTTCCGGGAGCTGGACTGGGACCACAGCGGGACGGTGAGCCCCGAGGAGTTCAGGGCGTGGATCCGGGCGATGAACTTTTTCCCAGACGACAAGGCGTTCCGGGACCTGTGGAGGGCGTACGACCCGGAGGGGAAGGGACACGTGAGCTACCAGGACTTCGTCGACAGGGTCATGCCCAAGCAAGACCTGGAGAGGAGCGCGTTCTGAGCGAGTGAGGGATGTGCGAGGGGGAACGCGCGCGCGAACATCTTCTCATCGCGAGTGTTCACGGCGGGCGACGAAATTGAGTGATGAGACACAACAGTCGACGGTTCAATTGACCGGTTAAAATCCCGCCGCGCGCGGTCATATGTCAGGTAACACCCGATCGCTCGGGAGTGGTGAAAAAAAACGGCATCCGCCGCGCGCGTCGCGCCCCCCTCGCGCACTCGGCGCGTCGCGCTCGCGGCCTCTCGCGTCCCTCGCCTCGGCCCCCGCTCGCGTCCCGCGTCGCGCGTCCGGTCGCTCGCGGTTTCGACATGTCTTCTTCTCCCCCGGACGCCGACGAGCGCGAGGCGCTCCTCCTCCCTCCTGAGGGCTCCGCCCCCGACGCAGCGAACCGCCTCTCCTCCCCGTTCGCGTTCGCGAGGCGCTGGCGCAAGGGCGCGGTGCCCTGGACCGTCGCCGGGAGCGTCGCGCTCCTGGCGCTGTTGGGATTGGCCGGGTTCGACTTCGCCTCGCGGGCGGAGCGCGCCGCCGACGGAGGCTCGGGCCGCGACGGGTCGGTGCGTCGCATCCCCGATTTCGGCGAGGACACGGAGTCGATCGAGTCCATCCTGGCGGGCATCGGCGCGTACCCCGAAGCCGGGGAGACGCTGAAACCCCTGACGGTGTACTACGGCCGCACGCCGATCGACGGGCACACGTTCACGGCGCGCTACGACGCGGAGTGGCTCTCGCACGAGCCGATGGTGAGCTGGAACCACTTCGCCGATCCCACGAAGCGCTACGCGGTGGCCATGTTCGACCCGGACGCCAAGAGCGGCTTGATCAACCGCCGGCGGGGCCAGTGGCAAGGGACGCCGCCCAAGGGCCAGTTCCTGCACGCGCTGTGGACGCACTGCGACGGCGGGAACAACTTACGATGCGCCGCGCCGGGCCGCGCGACCGTCTCTTACGTCACCCCCGGGCCCCCGCGGGACGACGCCCCGCACAAGTACGTGTTCGTGTTGTTCGAGCAGAGCAAAGACGCGCCGGAGGTGTTCTTCGACGCCGCGCACGTCAACGGGGGGTTGGCGTGGCACCGGAACAACCGCATGCCGGAGCTCATCCGGCGGAACCCGACCCTGAAGCCGGTGGCGGTGAACTTCATGTACGTCGACGGCGCGGACCCGGCGCGGCCGTGGGAGGCGTGGGGGTTGAGCGAGAGGTTGGTGAAGCACGTTCCGGGGACGAGGCGGTCGGAGGATGCGCCCGTGCGCCCGCGGTGGGGGCACGAGCCGAGCGAAGACGAGGGCGCCGGCGCGCGCGCCGGACAACCCGTCGCGTACACGTTCGCGGAGAAGACGAGGGTGCGCCCGGCGGCGGAGGCGGCGCTGACGGAGTTCCAAGCCGCCGCGCACTTCAGCGATAAGCAGAGGTACCCGATCGAACGGTGAGTGATGGACGGCGACGCGGGGGGCGCGAGCGAGCGAGAGACGCGCGAGAGATTTGCAGTCGGAGCGTTTGTCGTCGTCAAAAGCGCGCGCCCGCTCCGAATCGCCCCCCCTCGGGGCTCGGCTCCCGGCCGAGGGCGAAACCACATCCCTCCCCACTCCCTTCCCCGCGGAGCGAACGCCTCTCGCGCTCGCACGAACCCTCCCACCTCTCAGCTCACGCGAACGGATTGTGCTGCTGCGCCGGCTGCGCCGGCGCCGCGAAGGGGTTCGCCTGCGCGTGCTGGGGCGGCGGCGCCGCGGCGAAGGGGTTTCCGGGCCCGGCCGCCGCGGGCGGCGCCGCGAACGGGTCCGCCACGGGCGCCGCCGCGGGCATCGCGGGCGCGGCCGCCGCGGCGAACGGGTCCGCGACCGCGCCGGCCCGCGCCGCGGCGCCGCCGCCGTACCCGACGCTCGGGGGCGGGGTGAAGAGCGTCTCCATCTGATGCCCGTTCTGGTTCACGCTCTGCATCATGGCGTTGAAGGGATCGCCCGCGCCCGAGGAGGGCGGCGAGGGGGAGTGCGGCGGCCCCGCCGGCGCCGGGATGAACGCCCCCGCGTCCGCGAACGGGTCCGCGACCGGCGCCGCCGCGGGCGTGAACGCGTCGGGCGCGGGAGGAGGAGGCTGCCGCTGCGCCGCCGGCGCCGCCGCCGCCGCCGCCGCGCCGCCCCCCGTCATCCTCGCGTTGGCCGCCGCGATCGCCTGATCGAACGTGTTCATCCCCTGCCTCGGCACCTCCGCCTCGGCGCCCGCGTCGGGGCGGTACGGGTCCTCGCGTCGCACGGGTTCCCGCTGCGTACTCCGCGCCTCCTCGGCGTACTTATCCGTGAATCGGCGGGGCTCGGAGGAGGAGGAGGAGGGGCCTCCGCCGCCGCCCGAGGCGCGCGCCGCGCCCAGGAGCTCCTTTCGCATGCTCGAGATGAGCTGCGTGAAGTTGCGGCTCGTCGCCGGGTCGAACTGCAGGACGTCGGTGAAGGCTTTTTTCTCGCCCGGGCGCTGGTTGAACTCGAGCGCGAGCTGGTAGATGCGGCGGTTGTCCTTTACGACGAGGTACACCTGTTTCAGATCCACGATTTTTTTCGTCCACTTGTGCACGATGAACCCGCGGTCGTCCACCTTGACGCTCACGATGTACTCGCCCTTGACGATGATCTGGCGCGGGTACTTCCACGACACGAACGCGCGCACGAGCGCGTCGGCGTGCGCCTGCGAGACGAGCGGATCGAGATGAGAGGGGCCGGGGGGGGGGGCTCGGCGGAAGGTCAGATCGGAGAACCTGGACAACAACGCGCGCCTCTCAGATTCGCGGGCGCGGCCCCAGGGGGCGAGTCCGATTGTCGCGTCAGGGCCGCGAATGGGGGACCGGGAGGGGGTGGGCGACGGCGTCGGCGCGCACCTTGTTGCACTCGAAGACGTGACCGCCGATCTCGGCGAGGTCGCTGTACGTCATCGTGCGACCCCGGGAGATATCCTCGATGGAGAACTCCGAGCGCTGCATGTTGGCGCGCGGGGAGAGGCGCGAGAAAACCCTCCGCGGAGCGCGACCCTGTCGCGCGGATAATCGTCCGCCGCGACCTCCTAGAGCCGCGGGCGCGTCAAAAACCGCCGAGCGCCGCGAGAGACGCGGGGGCGCTCAAGAATCACTCCGCGAAGGACGCGGCGTGCGAGCGGTCGGAACCGCCGTCCGGGGAGCGCGCGGTGCTGTGCCGCGCCGGCGACCCTTCGATCCGAGGTGAACTTTTCCAAAGGCACCCGCCGAGGCACACGCCACGAGTCGGGGCGGATGCCGTGTTGAGCGTTTGAACGCGATCACGAGATCACACTTTCTGAGGCGAGAAGGGTTTGTCAAGTGAGTCCGGGGGGAATCCGGCCCGCGACGGGTTGGGTTTCTAAAAAGCTTCTGAAAAGCTTCTTTTCGCCTGACTTCTCTCGTTCGTCGTCACAACGCGCATCGCCTCCTCCTCATCTCTGGCGCGCGCACTCCTCGCTCGCGTCGTCGTTCTCTTCGCTCGCGTCGCGGGGATCTCGTCGTCTGATCGCTCGCGTCGGTCGTTCTCTCTCGTTCTCGTTCACGCCGTCGTCGTGGCGAGGTTCTCGGCGGAGTTGACCTCGTCGCCGCTGGAGTCCGCGGCGGGGGCGACGTCCTCCGCAGCCTTGGGCTTCTTATCCGCGGGGGCCTCGCCCAGCGCCTCCTTTTTCTTCGCCGCGCGCTTCTTTCTCGCCGCCTCGTTCCTCGCCTGTTTCTTCTTCTCCTCCTCGGCGCGCTTCGCCGCGAGGGCCTCCGCCTCGGCGAGTCGAGCGGCTTTTCGCTCGGCTTTCCGCTTCGCCTGCAGTCGCTCCTTCGCGGCGACGGCGTTGCGCGCCGCCATCTCGACCTTCTCGGCGGAGTCGCACGCGGATACGCCGGGGATCGCGGCGAGGGAGCCGTGCGCGGCGACGGCGGCGTCGAACTCCTCGGGCTTCACGCAGGAGAGGTGCTTGTACTTGCCCAAGAGGCGACCGGTGGAGGTGAGCGTGGCGAAGCGAAGCTCTCCCTTCTCGATCATGAGCTTGCACACGCCGCCGCACTGCCCGTGCGAGGACTTGGCGCGTTCGATCGAGTACGTGTTCATCGGAGGCGGGCGGACGAAGCGGAGGGAGAGCGGCGCGGGAGTATGCGTGTGGGGTTCTGGCGCCTGAGAGTCGGGGAGGTCGTTTTTCAACGCGTCGTGGCCCGACGCGTTTTCGCGTTCAAATTATCATATTCCGGAAGGAACGAACGGCTCTTCACTTCGAAAAGCCCCGGGTTCCCTTCCGCCTACGCTACCCCCGTCGCCGCTTGTCCACCATGAGCAACAACAAGACGTACGTCATCGAGGCCGCCAAGTCCGGAAGGTCCACGTGCAGGCGATGCAAGCTGAAGATCGACAGCGGTGACCTGCGCTTTGGGTGCATCTCGGACCCCGAAACGACCGAGTACTCTATGACCTTCTGGTACCACGTCGACTGCGCCTCCGGCGGTTCCCTCCAGAGCGCCATCAACAAATACGGCAGCCTCGAGAGCATCCCGGGGGTGAAGGACTGCGACGCCCTTGAGCAGGTCCAGAAGGCCCTCGAAAAGGTCAGTCCCGCTCGCGAGCGATCCGCGGGTCGCGCCACGACGTTTGTTTTCTCTAACCTTCGCCCACCACAAACCTCACACTCTCCCAGGGCGTGATCCCCGCCGAGGAGAAGAAGAAGCAGGCCGCTGAAAAGGAGGCCGCGAGGGCTCGCGAGAAGGCGGAGAAGGCCGCTGAGAAGGAGGCGAAGGCCGCTGAGAAGGCTCGCGAGAAGGAGGCGAAGGCCGCTGAGAAGGCTCGCGAGAAGGAGGCAAAGGCCGCTGAGAAGGCTCGCGAGAAGGCGGAAAAGGCCGCTGAGAAGGCTCGCGAGAAGGCGGAAAAGGCCGCTGAGAAGGCTCGCGAGAAGGAGGCCTCGAAGAAACGCAAGGACGCCGAGTCTGACGCCGCGCAGGCGAAGTCGAAGGCGACGAAGACGATCGACGGGATCCCCACCCCGTGACGCGCCGTCGACGACGAAAAACACAGCTGTGTTTGACGACGCAAAAACACAGCTGTGTTTGATCGACGCCGCCTTCGCGCGCGAGTGGCGATGCGAAATCGAATCGAAAGCGCGCGAGCAGAGACGAGATTTGCGACTCGAGCGAAGAGAAACGAGGCGCGGGCGGGGTCGCGCTCCCGCGGAGGAGGCTTTTCATCGACGATGAGAGACGAACGATACGCGAAGACCGCTCCGTTCGAACGTCGCCGCGCGCGCTCTCGCTCCTCTCGCTCGTTCCCGCATCACCGCCGGTCGTCTTTCTCTCCGCCAACTATCGAACGCGCTCGAGCGCACATCCCGGGATGCTTGCTTTAATACCGCCTCTTCTTCGCCCCGCCCGAGGACGAGAGCTTCGCGATGACGAGCGCGGCGATCGCGCCGGCGGCGGCAAGGGGAGCCCACGTCGGCACGCCCATCTCCTCGAGCTTCTCGCGAATCCCGTCAATCGGGGACTTGTCCGGCCCCGACCCCGCGGATTTCTTCGCCTTGAGCGCTTCTTTCTCCGCCTTGGCGGCTTCCTTGGCAGCCTCCTTCGCCTCCTTCGCCTCCTTCTCCTCCCTGGCCTTCTTCGCGGCGGCGGCTCGCTTCGCCTCCGCCTCTTTCGCGGCGGCGATTTTCGCCTCCTTCTCCGCCTTCTCCTTCTCGGCGGCTTCCTTCGCCGCGGCGGCTTCCTTCGCCGCGGCGGCGTCGGCCCTGGCCTTCTCCTCCGCCAGCGCCTTCGCCTTCGCCTCGCCCTCGGCGGCGTACGCCCTGGCCTTGGCCTCCGCCTTCGCCCGCTCGACCTCGGCGGCGTGCGCGGCGCGCTCCGCCTCCTTCGCCTTCCGCGCCTCCTCCTCGGGGTCGGGCGGCGGCGCCGGCGCCGCCTCCGCCGCCTTCTCGTCCGCCTTCGCGGCGGCGCCGACCGCGGCCATGAGTCTGTTCGCCTTGACCGCGTTGGCGGCGAACTTGAACCCGCTGCCGGCCTCGCGCGCGACCTTCGACGCGCCCGCGCCGACGGTGGCGGGCGCGGCGGATTTGTGCGCGTGCTCCGCGCGGCGGTGGCGGGAGAGGCGGTGCTGGCACACCTTGATCCTCTGCTCGAGCATCGCCACCTGGTCCTCCGCGGCCACCTTGAGCGCGGCCTGGGGTGAAGCGAGACGAGGCGTGGCGTTCGGGTGCGGGAGGCAAAGGGGGGGGAGGGGTGAGTCTCGCGGGCGAAGAGAGACGCGCGCGGCGATACGACGCGGGGTGGTCGACCGAGAGCCGACGGGGGAAAAGAAAAAAAAGATCGCCGCGATCCAAGATCGTACACGCCGGGGAAGACGAAAAGTTCGTTGTTCGCACCTGGAGCTCGAGGAGCGCCTCGTCGTCGTCGTTGTTCGCCTCGAGGGCCATGGCCCTGCGGAAGTGCGCCTTATCCCACTCGGGTCTGAGTTGCACGCATCGCTCGGCGTCTTGGAGCGCCTGGCTCACCTTGGCGAGCTTGAGGAACGACGCGCTTCGGTTGGAGTAGATGGGAGCGAGCTCCTTCCTGCGGGGGCGGAGGGAACGGCACGCGATCGCGAGTGAGCGCTTTTCGCGACGAACGGAAGGATCGGGAACGCGCGGGGCGCCGCGCTCGGGAGACGCGCTCGCGGACGCGAGCGGGATTCGGGGGGCGCATTCCGGGTGCGCACTCTTCGGAGCCGTCCCTCTCCGCCTGCTTCAGCGCCTTGGTGTACGACGCCGCGGCTTTGAGGTACTCGGCCAATCGGAAGTGGCTGTTGCCCTCGCTCTTCAGAGCGTCGACTTCTGGGGAGAGGCCGGAGAGAGTCATCGCGCGTCGGTCGGGCGCGTCGTGCGTGCGAGGGTGGGTCGCGCTTCGGCAATCGGCGATCGCGAGCGGAGGGTTTTCCCGTCGATCGAGAGGGCCGGGGTGCGCGCGGGAGTGCGCGCGCGCGGCGCGCGGCGCGTCGTCGCCCGATCCTCGAGCTGGGGCTTTCGGTGACACGTGGATTCGTCGAGGACGTTTGACTCGTGATTTGACGAGTCATCACCGCCCAATAATTGCCCGCACGCGTCGAGCTCCATCCCTCACCGGCGACGGCGTTTCCAATGGAAGCGTCGAGACGAAAAAACTAACACGGCCCCCGCCGGCCGATCGCGCGCGCGCGCGTTCCCCGAGCGCCTTCTCAGTGCGGTCGGGCGCGGGCGCCGGGCGCCGGGCGGGATGGACCACCGTTCGCGCGACTACGAGGAGGAGGCGCGCGCCGCGTTCCTCCCCCGCGTTCCCGCCGGGGACGACCACCCCCTCGCGGACGCGACGCCGTCGGTGCCTTCTTCCTCCTCGGCGCGCCCCGCGCCGCGCCCGTCGCGTCCCTCCGCGCCGCCTCGATCCGACGACCGCGTCGCCCGGTCGCGAGATCCCCTCGGCGCCTCCTCGGACCCCTTGGGCGCGGTCCCCGCGAACCGCGCCGATTCCGCGCCCGGCGCACGCCCCACCGCCGCCTCCTCCGACGCCGATGCCGACGACGACGACGCCTCCGACTCCGACTCCGACGCCTCCGACTCCTCCTCCTCCTCCGCGTCGCGCCGCCGCCCCCTTCCCGCCGCGGGCGGCCCCGACCCCTCCGCGCTCGTCGCCTGGTCCAAGTTCCGCGCCTCCGTCCACGCCGAGCACGCCCCCGACCGACTCGACTCCGCGCGCGCCCGGCTCGCCCTCCTCGAGGATCCCGCCGCGAGCGCGCGCGCCGAGGCCGACGCGCGCGCGGCGCGCGACGCCGTCGCGAGGCTCGCGCGGCTCGAGACGGACCTCTCGGAGGCGTGGACGGCGGGGGATCGGGTCCGAGCGCTGACGCTCGCGATCGACGCCGCGGGCGTGCTCGCGCTCGAGCGGGAGCGCGGCGAGGAGGACGCAGGGGACTGGGACGAGTGGGGGGAATGGTTCGGCGAGGAGTTCGCGGAATGGTTCTTCGGCGAGGACGAGTTCGTCGCCGCCGAGCGGCGCCACGCCGCGCGGGAGGCGAGGACGCGCGCGTACCCGCTCGCCTTCGTCGCCGTCGCGGATTGTCTCGACGCGTTCGCCGCGCTGGTGTTCCAGCGCATCCGGCGTCAGTGCGACTGGGAGGACGACGGGCGACGCGTGGACGAGGACGACGCGCTGCCGAGTCGCCCGGGCGGCGACTTCACGAGCGACGACGTGCGCGACGCGGCGAAACGAACGTGCGAAAATTGGCGCCGCAAAGTCGCCGACATTCGCCGCCTCGTTCCCCGCGTCATGGTCGAGGCGGCTTTAATGCGCCTGGCGCACTTCACGCAGAGAGACCCGCCGACGGCGACGCTCGAGCGCCTCGTCGCCGAGTGCGAACGCGTCGCCGACCCGCTCGCGGCGGCGTACGTCCGAGCGTACGTCGCGCGCCAGGGGTGGTTTTTCTGCGCGCGGCGCGACCCCGAGCGGACGCGGCGCGCGATGGAGTCGTTACTGGGCGACCACTGCGCGGCGAGCCTCGGGGGGACGTCCAGCGAGGCGAGGCTCGCGCTGATGGACCCGGCGCTGGGGTGGCTGGTTCGGTGCGCGTCGCGCGGCGCGGACGCGGCGGCGACGGCGCGGACGCTCGACGCGGCGAGAGGCGGGGGCGGACGCGGTGGGGTCGGGGTCGTTCGCGCGGCGGCGATTCGCGCGGTGCTCGACGCCGCGCCCCGACGCGCCGTCGCCGCGTGCGCCGAGCGCGTCGCGGAGTCGTTCCGAGCGCCGGAACCGCCGACGGCGACGAACGGTCGTTTCACGGCGACGGCGGAGTGCGTTCGCGCGTTGGGCGAGACGCTCGCGAGGCGGCCTCCCCGCGACCTCGCGACGCGCGATCGCGTCGCTCGCGTCGCGTGGGCGGCGATCCGGCGCTTACCCGACGCCGACGACGCGTACCTGACGCCGTACCTTCGGTGCGTCGACGCGTGGACCGAGGTGGTCTTCGAAGAAGACCGCGCCGCCGAAGACGCGCGCGCGGGCGGCGGCGAGGGAGATTTGTTTCGGGAGATGCTTCGGGACGCGTCGCGGCGGCTCGAAGCGTTCGTCGACGGCGCCGCGTTCGAACCCGCGTCGGGCGCGTCCGACGCGGAGGACGCGCTCGGGTGGGGCGGGTTCGCGGGGCGGGACTCGGGGTCCACCGCCCTGGACGAGGCGCGGGTCGCGCTGGCGTCGTCCCTCGCGACGCGCGCGTTGGCGCGCGCGCGCGGCGGGCTCGCGTCGGCGATTCGCGGCGATCCGGGGGACGCCGACCGAACGCCGTTCGTCGCGCTCTTCGACCTCCTCCGCGAAAACGCCGCGGGGCGCGGCGCGGCGGAGGCGCGGCGGTTCTTCGAGCGCGTCCTCGCGAGCGTCGCGCCCCCGGAGGGGCCGAGGAGGAACGGTCTCGGAGGCGCTCAAAGTCGCCGGAAGGTCTTCGCGCGGGACGACGGGCGGCGGGACGACGGGCTCGGGCTTCGCGACCCGGCGACGCTCAAATTCGCGTTTGACGCGGCGAAGGCGCTGAGGGACGCGTCGGAGGCCGTTCGCGTCGCCTCCGAAGGCACCGAGGCGTCCTCCGAAGCGTCCGCGCGGCTCGTCGCGCGGTTCATCCGCGCGGGGGTCCGGGCGGTGGAGCACAGGCACCGGGAGCTCGAGGACCTGGGCGCGTTCGACGACGACGACGAACGAAACGTTTCGATCTCGGGCGCGTCGTCGGGTTCAATCGCGGGGTCGCGCTCTCTCGTCGGCGCGTTCGCGTCCGCGCTCGATTTCCTCGCCGCGTGTCGCGCGGCGTTTCCGTCGCTCCGCCTCGCGCAAGAGGCGGTGGCGCACGCCGCGATCCGAATCGCGGCGGAGGCGGGATCCCGTCCCCCGGGTCGGTCGCGATCGCGATCCCGCCGCCCCTCGACGATCGCGGTCGAGGCGATCGCGTTCTGCCAGATCACAATCCCGAGCCTCGGCGAGCGCCGGACGCGTCTGCACCTGTACCTGGCCGCGGCGGAGGCGGCGCTGCGCCGCCGCCTCCCGAGCCAGGCGGAGTCGCTCGTCCGCGCCTCCATCGCCGACGCCGCCGCCGACGCCGCCGAAGACGCCGACGCCGACGCCTCGGAAGACGCCTCCGAAGACGCCTCCGACGAAGGCGCCTCCGACCGACTCACCGACGCGGACTTTTTGGAGTACGTCCGGACGTGCGCCTCGGCGCTCGCGTACCTCCCGGGCCACCCGAGCGGCGTCAACGTCCTGAGGGTCCCCGAGGGCCTCCGCCGCGTCGTCGACGCGCGGCGGTTCCGCGACGGCGGCCGAGTCGGCGCCGCCGCGACGGCGATCCGAGCGCGCGTCGCGTTGATCCGACTGAGCGCCGCGCTGGCGCAGCGGAGAACGCCGTACCGCGTGCGGGGCGTCGCGAGTAACGCCGAGATGTTCTTCTCTTCGACCCTCGCCCTCGCCGAGGAGGAGGAGGAGGAGGAGGAGGAGGAGGATGGGGAGGCAGACGGCGACGGCGGTCGGGGCCCCGGGGATGATCGTCGGAGCGGCGACGGGGACGATGGGTGGTCGGCGGCGTACGCGTCGGAGGCGCTCGCGTTCACGCATGCGCTCGTGGAGGCGGCGACGGGAGAGGCGCAGCGCGCGGGGGAGGGGGACCGGGACGCGGCGGGCGCGGCGCTCGACCTCGCCGAGGCGGTGGAGTCGTGCCTGGCGCCGACGCCGGAGATTCGAAGGCTCGCGGAGGCGCTTCGCGCGCGCGTCGCGGAAAAGGTCCGACAGAGCTAGTATAATAAACGGAATCATCAAAGTGGAGGAGGTTCGGGAACGGGCCGCCGCCGGGGGGGGCGAGCGACGAGCGATAGGAGGTCATCACGGGTACGATATGAGCGGTGTTACTCGTTCGGCTGTTGTGATACGTAGCACACGGCGCGGACGCGCGCACTAGCGGGCGTATATGATAACATTTAGTAGGACTCCGGTCTCGCTTACGTCACTTTTCCTCGGGTTCTTTTCTGTCGGTGACGAGGATGAGGTGGTACCCGAACTGCGTCTGGACGGGCCCTTGGATTTCCCCGACGGGTCCGTTGAAGACGGCGCCGTCGAACTCCTTCACCATCTGTCCCGGCTTGAACGTGCCGAGGCTCCCGCCCTTGGACTTGCTCGGGCACTCGCTGTACTTCCCGGCCTCGCGCGCGAAGCGGTCCTCGAGGTTGTCCTGGGGTCCGTCGCGGAGGCGCTCGAGGAGGGACACCGCGGTGGATTCGTCCTTGACGAGGATGTGCGAGGCGGTCGCCTCCGCGCCCCCGAGGAGGGCGGCGAAGCCCTTGAGCGCGCCCGCGGAGGAGTACAGGATCGCGCCGAGGGACAGCGCGACCGCGATCGTGGGGATGGCGTCGTCGAGGGAGCCGTCCGCGAGCTGCGCCACCTCCGAGGCGAACGCCGCGGGGGGCCCCCCGGAGGCGAGGGAGGAGGCGGACGCGAGCGCCGGCACCGGAACCGCCGCGCGGGGGAGGAGGACCGTCGCCGGCCGCCGGGGCGCGCCGGCGCGGCGCGGGGCGCGCGCGGACGCGACGGGCGCGGAGACGCGCGCGAGGGGAGCGACGAGGGAGGCCATCGGATCCGAAGGCGGGGGCGCCGCGCGCGAGAGTGTGCGCGCGCGAGGGGCGCGTCGTCGGGAGCGAGCGAGGGAGCGAGCGAGCATCGCGGACAACTGTCCGAAGCCAATCATCCTCGGCCTGCCCGGATCGATTACACTCTGTGACGACGCGGACTCGCGCGCGATCGCCGGCCCTCCGCCGCGTGGTTCTTCGTCTCCCCTCGAGCGCGTCCGCCCGCCGCCTCCCTCCGCCGCGCCCGCACTCGCTCGCGCGCGCGTCGGCCACCCCGGCTCGCGCCGCACGATGGGGCGCCACGGGCACGCGAGCATCCACGTCGCGCTCGACGACTTCGTGACGAAGCTCAAGCGCGGGCACGCGGCGGACTCGTCGCTGGCGCTCGCGCGGCAGACCACGGAGGTGCTGATCCATGCCGTCGCCGCGCAGCAGGCGCCCACGGTGGACGGGATCATCGAGGGCGTGCGCGCGGTGAGCAGGAAGCTCGTCGACGCCAAGCCGCTGGGTGCGTGCCTCCGCGAACGCCGCGCCG